>FTJU01243412.1_pt1 | contig 27317 bp, 23 predicted proteins | sample 1658961 | NCBI WGS metagenome assembly FTJU01 (sample SAMEA3914878, study PRJEB12502) | metagenome | biome: forest; material: soil | place: USA | collected 2012-03-12 | depth 0.3 m | reverse complement strand
CCTCACCGCCGCCGACGCCGCGCGCACCACCGGATCCCCGCCGCGGCGGCGCGCGGCCCCCCGCCGGCTCGGCGCCGGTATCAATACCAGCGGCCGCTCAGCATCGCGCAACCGCGCCAGAGCGTCGGCGAGTGCCAGCCCCACCGGCTCCGCCATATCGCGACGCCCGTGCTCCTTCGCTGCGAGCACCGCCCGCCGCGCCGGACCCGCATATGAAGCGAGCGCCCAACACGGCACACCCGGATCAGTGCGCGGCCGCACTCGCATCGGCCGGGCCAGGGTGGCCGCACAGTCCGCACACCAGCCCACCCCGACCGCACCACATCCGGCACAGGTGGCGGCCAGGATCAGATCCAACAGGGTTCGCATCGCCCGAGTGTGCACCCACCCACCGACAGATTTCATCGATCGACTCGGCCACAAACCCACGACCTCCCCAGCACAGGGAGCGGTCGGACGATACGCCGATTCCGTTGCAGCAGAACCATGTACGCCATTTCTGACAACGAAGTACGGTGCTGATCCACTGGAGATGCGGTTACCAGGGGGATCAACAGCCCGTCGACCGAGCTCTCAGCCCGGCAGTACCGGGGCCGAATTGTCACCATTCAGGCCTGGCACCTCGCGCCAGAACCGGTCGGTGGTCTGATCGCTGTACTGGAGCTGGAGCACTGCGCGCGAATCCCCCACGTACTCGGCTTCCGGCGAGGCACTGACCACCCGAACGGGCGCGGTGAGATTTTGGCTGATCTGCGGGGTCGGCTGCGATCCGTCGATCGAAACCGTCGTCAGCGGATCGACATTGCCTTCCCTGGCGATGACGATGGTTTCCGCGGTGAGCCAGCTCAACGACACCGCCCGTGTGCTGAGCGTGAGCGCCAGTTGCACCGGGGAGGTGAGCGCGTACTTGCCATCTGGATGGCGTTCGACAACCGCCACATAGACTTTGCCATCGGCGATGAGCGCCGCCCGCACCCCGGTGCGCGAAATCCGCAACTCGGTAATCGGCAGCCGCAGCGGCGCCCCCTGCGCCGAGGCCATCAGCGCCGAGATATCCACATCCTGTCTCGAGACGTTTCCGGTGGCACGATCGTTGACCGCGCGGATAACCCGCTCACCATCGATCACGGCCCAGGCGGCGGTGCCGTCGGCATTCCAGGACGGTCGGCTGATGGTCGAACCCTCGGCGACCGGGAAAGCATTGCCACCGTAGCTGCCGACCATGAGCGTTCGCGGTGGCTCCGGTGGCGGCCGTCCGGCGTCGGCGACGGCGGCGACCAGCTGACCGTCCGGGGAGAGCCCGACCGACTGCAGATTGTTCACCGCGCCGAAATAGCCCGGCGGGGTGATCATCCCGCTGTCGGTGACCTTCACCAGCGAGCCGTTGCGCAGCGCGTGCAGCCCGACCTGGTTGCGCGCGTAGACACCCGGGCTCAGCTGTTCGACATCGGCGACCGACCAGCCATTGGCGGCGAAGCGCTCGTCGAAGGGTTTGCCGTCGGCGAGCAACATGTAGGGGCCCAGGATTTCCGCGCCCGCGAGTGTGAGCACCACCTGTCCGGCGAGTAGTTCTTTATCGCGCGCGGACAGTGCGGAGGCACCCGCGAAATCGATGCGGACACCGCCGAGCCCGACACCGACGTCGTTGTTGTCATTGTTCGGCCTGGTGATCGGGCCGCGCAAGGTCACCGGTGGTGCGAGCTCATTGCGGACGGCAGGCGCGAGCGCGGGCTGGGTGCCCTCGGCCATGAGGCTGAGCAGGCGCTGGGTCAGCTGGTTCTTGGCCACAGAAATCCAGCGCAGATCGGGGACGAGGGTGGTGCCGGTCGGGTCGACGAAGTACAGGATGTAGCGCCGGTAGGACTTGGCGAACGCGGTCTGCTCCATCACCACGCCGTCGGGCAGCTCATCGATGCGCCATTCGCCGTCGACCTTGGTCATTTCGATCTTGTTTTCCAAAGGCGCGTCGATGGCCCGATAGGCGCCGTCGGCGGACAGTTCGCCGACCTTGTGTGCCCGGATCACGTAGGTCGCCTTATCGCCCGACCGAGATTCACGCAGGATATCGGCCTTGTCCACGATCAGCGTGCCCGCCGCGTCGTCCCACTGCGACGCCGCCGAATGTGTCATATATTGCCGAGCGGCGATGTGCCGATTGGCCGGATCGGCGGTGGCCTGTAGGAAATCGCGCAGCAGCAGGTCCGGGTCACGACCGCTGATGGGCGCCGGCGGCCCCTCGGTGGTGGGCTGGCGATTGATGGTGCCGAGTGCCTGCGGTGCAGAGGATTCCGGCAGGTTCGCGCATCCGGTGAGTACCAACAGCGCTGCCACGGCGGCCGCGCCGAGCGCGGACAGCCGTAGCGATTTACGCCTCGGATACCAACTGCGCATCCTCATGACTGTACGTCCCCGCCATCACCCGGCACGCTGTGCCCAGCCTGCTTCGATTCGGTGGATTCGGTTTCCGCTGCCTCCGGTCCCATGCCATTGGCCGAGCCGACACCGCTCGCCTCGTCCGCATCCGGCGTGCCGCTGTCCGTCGATCCCTCGGCGACGGCATCGGTTCCGTCTCGAGCAGCCGCACCACCGTTCGTCTCGACGCGGATCACCGGCAGGTTCGTGACCGTCGCCTCGGCTGCCGGTTCATCGGTACCCGGGTGGTCGGCCGGTTCCGGATCGACCCGCAGCGCGGGCAATGCCTTGCGCGGCATCGGTTCCAGCGGCAGCGGGCTCGCGCCCATCTTCTTACCCCGCACGAGCGGCAGAGTGAGCCGGAAACTCGCGCCGATACCGATCTCGCCCCACGCCTCGAGTTTGCCCTCGTGCAGATTCGCATCCTCGACGCTGATCGACAGACCAAGCCCGGTGCCGCCGGAGCGCCGCATCCGAGAGGGATCCGAGCGCCAGAACCGGTTGAAGACCAGTTTCTCCTCACCGGGCCGTAGGCCGACACCCTGATCGCGCACTACGACCGCGACCGCATTGGCCTCCACATCGCCGCGCATCCGGATCAACACCGGCTTGCCCTCGCTGTGGTCGATCGCATTGGCCAGCAGATTGCGCAGCACCCGCTCCACCCGTCGCGGATCGACCTCCGCGACCAGCGGTTCATCCGGCATGTCGATGACCACCTCGACACCGGATTCCTTGGCCAGATGCCGCACCGTCGATATCGCCGCCCGAGCGCACATTCGCACGTCGAGCGATTCGATCTGCAGTTCGGCAACACCGGCGTCATGGCGGCTGATCTCGAGCAGATCGTTGAGCAGACCCTCGAAACGGTCGAGTTCGGTGACCAGCAATTCAGAGCTGCGGGCCAGCGCCGGATCGAGATCGTCGCTACTGCCGTGGATCAGATCGGCGGCCATGCGGACGGTCGTCAGCGGAGTGCGCAGTTCGTGGCTGACATCGGAGGTGAATCGGCGCTGCAGATTTCCGAACTCAGCCAACTCGTTGATCTGGTTGGACAGACTCTCGGCCATCTCATTGAAGGCCTGGGCCAGGCGCGCCATATCGTCCTCACCGCGCACCAGCATGCGTTCCTTGAGCCTGCCGTCGGCGAAGCGGCCCGCGATCCGCGCGGCCGAGCGGATCGGCAGCACGACCTGTCGGGTAACCAGTGCGGTGATGGCGGCCAACAGCACCAGCAGCACGACGCCGCCGATCAACATGGTGCCGCGCATCAGCGACAGGCTGCGCTCCTCATTGGTCAGCGGGAAGATCAGATAGATCTGCAGTGTCGAGATCTCCGCGCTCGGGCTGCCGACGATCAGCGCCCGGCCGTGATAGCCGTCCGGATCCGCGACCGTGGCGAACTGGTAGCTGACCTGGTTGCGCGCCACGAAGCGACGCAGCTCCTCGGGCACCTCCTGGATCGGCCCGGTCGAGATCTGCTGCTGCGGCGTACCGCCGACAATGCTCAGCGCCGAATCGAAACTACCTGCGACACCGGTGGATTGGCCGGTCCCGCCGCGATTGGACAGCGCATTGCGGGCATCGATCAGCCGCTGCTGCTGAGAGCCGATATCGTGCACACCGGCGAGCTGGCTCTCCACCGTATTGCGGGCGCGATCCATCTCCTCGACCGCGCCGTTGATCTTCGCGTCGATCAATCGATCGGTGATCTGACTGGTCAGCACTACGCCGAGGATCGTGATGACGATCAGCGACAGTGTGAGTGTCGACACGATGACGCGCAACTGCAGCGAACGCCGCCAAACATGGCCGAGTGCGCTGCCGACTTCCTTGAGCCAGGCGACCACCGGCGCGAGGGATCGTTCGAGACGCTGTACCACACCGGGCGAGGCGGTCGAACGATCCGCGTCGCCTCCGATCACGGGGGTCCGGCCTTGTAGCCCACACCGCGGACGGTCAGCACGATCTCCGGATTCTCGGGATCCTTCTCGACCTTCGCGCGCAACCGCTGCACGTGCACGTTCACCAGCCGGGTGTCGGCCGCATGCCGGTAGCCCCAGACCTGTTCGAGCAGTACTTCACGGGTGAAGACCTGGCGCGGTTTGCGGGCCAGCGCGACGAGCAGATCGAACTCCAACGGCGTCAGCGAGATCTGCGCACCACCGCGGGTCACCTTGTGCGCGGGCACATCGATGACGATATCGGCGATGGAGAGCAGTTCGGCAGGCTCTTCCTCGGTTCGCCGCAGGCGGGCACGCACCCGGGCGACGAGTTCCTTCGGCTTGAAGGGTTTGACGATGTAATCGTCGGCACCGGACTCCAGACCGAGCACGACGTCGACCGTATCGGTCTTCGCCGTGAGCATCACGATCGGAACCCCGGAGTCGGCCCGCAGCACCCGGCACACATCGATGCCGTTCATACCGGGCAGCATCAGGTCGAGCAGCACCAGATCGGGACGGATCTCCCGAACCGCCGCTAGTGCCTGGGTGCCGTCGCCGACCACATGCGGGTCGAACCCTTCCCCGCGCAAGACGATCGTCAGCATCTCAGCGAGTGCCATATCGTCGTCGACGACCAGAATCTTCGGCTTCATAAGTACTATGTTGTCATCTCTCGCGCTCGGAACGGGCCGCCACGCCAACACTGGTGCAATCCCGCCGCACATCCAACCTTATCCGGCAACTATTTCGACCAAACGAGTAGCCAGCGTCGCCGGATCGTCACCGGATCGGTATCTCGACCACGGCCCGTACCAGTTCCGTTCGGCCAGCTCACCGTACACCTCACCGGTACGCCGCTGTAGTCCGCCGTCGCGCTCGTAGGCATCGAGCGCGCGGGTGTCGTCGAGTTCGCCACGCAGTCGGGCACGCTCGGCCGCGACCTCGGTCGGCACGTCCAGCAACAACTGCAGCGTCGGCACCGGCAACTCGAACCGGCCGAACTCCAATTCACCCACCCAACGCACGATTTCGCCGTCGGCGGACTGATGTAGGCGCGCCGCCGAATACGCGGCACTGGAGGCCACGTAGCGGTCCAGAATCACGATGTCGTTGTCGGCCAACAACTTCGACAGGTCATCGCGCGCCGCGGCCCGATCGAGTGCGAACATCAGCGCCATACCGTGTACCGAATCAGCCAGATCGCCGTGGGCGCCCCGCAATGCCTCGGCCGCGAGATCCGCGTGGATGGAACGGTCATAGCGCGGAAACGCCAGAGTCTCCGCGCGCAAGCCCCGCGCGCGCAGGTCCGCGACGAGGATGTCGATCAGCGTCCGCTTCCCGGCGCCATCGATGCCTTCGACCACAATCAACACGCCCATGGCGAGCAGGTTACCGCCAGGCAAGGACACCGAACGACCGCGCCCCGCCGACCGGGCTCGGTCGGCGGAGCACATGCCTTTTCGGCGCTACCGGCGGCGGCTCAGTAGCGGTAGTGATCGGGCTTGTAGGGACCCTCGACATCGACGCCGATGTACTCGGCCTGATCCTTGGTGAGCTTGGTCAGCGTACCGCCGAGCGCCTCGACGTGGATGCGCGCGACCTTCTCGTCCAGATGCTTGGGCAGGCGGTAGACCTCGTTGTCGTACTCGTCCGGCTTGGTCCACAATTCGATCTGCGCGATCACCTGGTTGGAGAAGCTGTTCGACATCACGAATGACGGATGTCCGGTCGCATTGCCCAGATTCAGCAGCCGTCCCTCGGACAGCACGATGATGGACTTGCCGGACTCCTTGAACGTCCACAGGTCGACCTGCGGCTTGATATTCAATTTCGTTGCGCCGGAACGCTCCAGCGCCGCCATATCGATCTCGTTGTCGAAGTGACCGATATTGCCGAGGATGGCCTGATCCTTCATCGCCTTCATCTGGTCGAGCGCGATGATGTCCTTGTTGCCGGTCGCGGTGATGACGATATCGGCCTCGCCGATCGCCTGCTCCACGGTGACGACGTCGTAGCCGTCCATCAGCGCCTGCAGTGCGTTGATCGGATCGATCTCGGTGACCTGCACCCGCGCGCCCTGTCCCGCAAGGGATTCCGCGCAGCCCTTGCCGACGTCGCCGTAGCCGCAGATCAGTACCTTCTTGCCACCGATCAAAACGTCGGTGCCCCGGTTGATTCCGTCGATGAGCGAATGACGGGTGCCGTACTTGTTGTCGAACTTGGACTTGGTGACCGAGTCGTTGACATTGATCGCCGGGAAGACCAACTCACCCGCCGCGGCGAACTGGTAGAGCCGCAGCACACCGGTCGTGGTCTCCTCGGTGACACCCTGCACCGATGCCGCGATCGCGCCCCACTTGGTCTTATCGGTTTCGAAGCGCTCGCGCAGCAGGTTCAGGAAGACCTTGTACTCGGCCGAGTGGTCCTCGTCCTCCGGCGGCACCAGGCCCGCCTGCTCGAACTGCGCGCCGCGCAGCACCAGCATGGTGGCGTCACCGCCGTCGTCGAGGATCATATTGGCCGGTTCGCCCGACCAGGTCAGCATCTGTTCGGCGGCCCACCAGTACTCCTCCAGGGTCTCGCCCTTCCAGGCGAAGACCGAGGTGCCCTTGGGCTCGTCCACAGTGCCGTGCGGTCCGACGACGACCGCCGCGGCGGCATGGTCCTGGGTGGAGAAGATATTGCACGAAGCCCAGCGGACCTCGGCGCCCAGCGCGGTCAGCGTCTCGATCAGCACGGCGGTCTGGATGGTCATGTGCAGCGAACCGGAGATGCGCGCACCCTCGAGCGGCCGCACCTCCGCGTACTCACGGCGCAGCGCCATCAGACCGGGCATCTCGTGCTCGGCGAGGCGGATCTCCTTGCGACCGAATTCGGCCAGCGACAGGTCCGCCACCTTGTATTCGATGCCGTTGCGGACATCGACGGTCAGGGACGTGCGTGCGGGAAGTTCTGAGGTCGTCATCTGCCTCTATCAGCCTCTCCTGGTTCGTCAGTACCAGGTTAAGGCTAGCCGCTGAGCGCCCTCGGCGGACTACGCGGTCACGCCATAGGACATCAGGATCCGACGCCGCTTACGCGGCTGGATATTCGCGAGGGTGATATCGCCGCCGTAATGGGCCAGTACGCGGCGATCCATGATGTGCCGCCACAGCGGCGGGATGGCCGCGAACATGATCATGGACAGATAGCCGGCGGGCAGCTGCGGCGCCTGCATCGAACTGCGCAGGGTCTGGTACCGGCGCCCGGGATTGGCGTGGTGATCGCTGTGCCGCTGCAGATGGAACAGGAAGATATTGGTGACCAGATGGTCGCTGTTCCAGCTGTCGCGCGGCGAGCAGCGCACGTACATGCCATTGGGTCGGCGGGCCCGCAACAGTCCGTAGTGCTCGATGTAGTTCACCGTCTCCAGCAGCATGACACCGATCACCGCCTGCAGTGCCAGATACGGCAGCGCGCGCCAGCCGAAGATCGCGACCAGCGTGCCGAACAGCACCGCGCTCATCACCCACGCCTGTAGGATGTGGTTTTCCACGCTGAACCAGCGTCGGCCCTTGCGGGTCAGGCGATCGCGTTCGAGCCGGATGGCGGAGCGGTAGCCGCCGGCTACGCTGCGTGGCAAGAACTCCCAGAGTGATTCGCCCATCCTGGCGCTCGCGGGATCCTCCGGTGTCGCCACGCGCGCGTGATGGCCGCGATTGTGCTCGACGAAGAAGTGTCCGTATCCGGACTGCGCGAGCGAAATCTTGGCCAACCAGCGCTCGAGATGTTCGACCCGATGCCCGAGTTCATGCGCCGCGTTGATGCCGATACCGCTGACGAACCCCAGCGTCGCCGCCAACCCGAGCTTGTCGAGCACGGACAGTTCGTCGCCCGCCCACATGGCGGCCGCGATGACCAGGCCGGTCAACTGGACCGGCAGGAACAGGTAGGTACACCACCGGTAGTACCGATCGTTGGACAGCAACTCGTAATCCTCGTCGCGCGGATTGGTGCCGTCCACACCGACCGACCAATCCAGCACGGGGATGACGATCAACACGATGATCGGCCCGATCCACCAGAAGACCGTGGAGCCGGTATGCAAAACCAGCTGCGACGGCAACAATGCGATCGCAGGAGCGATCAGGCCGAGGACCCACAGATGGCGTTTGGGGTCGGGCGACCCCGCCGGTTTGCCAACCGCTTGCACGTTTGCCCCGCTAAGTAAGTAACCTAACTCCGACGCATGACAATACATACCGGCCCCGTGCTTGTTACACAGCAGCTTGGCGGCCAAAGGTGTCAACCAATATGTGCCTGCCAGTTGGTTTCCAAGCAGGTTCACATGTACCCATAATGAAGTCACACGCGTCGCAAACAGTCAAATTCCCAGTGCTCGAATCAATGCCGCTCGCGCGCGGCCAGCACCGCCTCGACATATGGGCTGAACACGGCACTCAATTCGACGGGCGCATTGCGCCCGGGTGCGGGTGGCGTCGGAATGTAGCTCAGCGCGATACGCACCAGAGCCTGTGCCAGCACATCGGATTCGGCGGCCGTCGCCTGTACCCAGCTGTGCTGGAATGCGATGGACAGCCGTGCGGTCGCATGTTCGACCAACGGCTCGGCATCAAGGGTGATGAGCCGCAACAGATCCAGCTTCACCTCGCCGGCGACCAGCGACTGGACCAGCGGATCGGCGGCGGCCGCCTGGAAGAAATCCCGTAGCCCCTCTTCGAACGCGGCGCGCGCGTCGCCGATATTGCCATCGATCGCGGACCCGACATGATCGACCAGATCGTCGGCCAGCCGAAGCGCATAGGACTGCGCGAGCCCGGCGCGCGAACCGAATTCGTTGTAGAGGGTCTGCCTGCTGACACCGGCGCGGGCGGCCACATCACCGAGGGTGATCTTGGACCAGTCCCGCTCGGTGAGCAGCTCGCGCATCGAATCCAGGACGGAGGTGCGCAGGAGTTCCCGCGCCGCCTCCTGATAGGGAACTCTCGGCCCGTTGCGCGGCATACCCGCGAGGTTGTCACGGGTAGTTGCCGCAGTCAAAATTCACGACCGCTCGATTTCGACCATGTAGAAGTCGGCCTTGGCCGCGCCGCAGTCCGGGCAGGTCCAGTCGTCCGGGATGTCATCCCAGCGGGTACCCGGCTCGATACCGTCCTCCGGCCAGCCCTTCGCCTCGTCGTATTCGAAGCCACACTGGATGCACTGGAACAGCTTGTATTCCGTCATTTGGGAACCCCCATCGGTTCGAAGTCGACCTTCTCGCGGACACCACAGTCGGGACAGCACCAGTCGCCGGGTACCTTCTCCCATGCCGTGCCCGCCGGAAACCCTTCGTGCGGTGCGCCTTTCAGCTCGTCGTAGACGTAATCGCAGACGGGACAACGAAATCGGCTCATGATGACGCCTCCGACCCGGACGCACCGTAGCGCGCGATCACCTTGTCCCGCTTGGCCGGATGGATATTCGCGCGGGTGATATCGCCGCCGTAGTGCGCGAGCACCCGCTTGTCCATCACCCGCCGCCACAGCGGTGGGAAGTAGGCGAGCAGAATCATACTGGCATAGCCGCTCGGCAGATTCGGCGCACCATCCCAACTGCGCAGCGTCTGATAGCGGCGGGTCGGGTACGCGTGGTGATCGCTGTGCCGCTGCAGGTGGTACAGGAAGATATTGGTGACGATGTGGTCACTGTTCCAGCTGTGCACCGGGGCGGGCCGCTCGTACCGGCCGGATGCGGTGCGCTGGCGGACCAGACCGTAGTGCTCGAGGTAGTTGACCGCCTCCAGCAGGCTGAAGCCGACGATCGCCTGCAGGATCAGATACGGCAGCAGGCCGATTCCGAACACCGCGACCAGGACCGCGTACAGCGCCACCGACATCAGCCAGGCGCTGAGCACCTCGTTGCGCAGACTCCACGACTTCTTGCCGAGTCGATCCAGCCGGATCTTCTCCAGCCGCCACGAAGAGATGAAGCCGCCCCAAACCGTGCGCGGCCAGAAAGCCCAGAACGTTTCGCCGACACGGGAACTCGCGGGATCCTCGGGCGTCGCGACGCGCACGTGATGGCCGCGGTTGTGTTCGATATAGAAGTGGCCGTAGAAGGACTGGGCCAGGGCGATGCGCGAGAGCCAGCGCTCCAGATCGACCTTTTTGTGGCCGAGTTCGTGCGCGGTATTGATACCGATGCCGCCGATCATGCCGATGGTGATGGCCAGACCGATCTTGTCGACGATGTGCAGCCCGCCGTCGATGCCGAGCCAGCTCAGATTGTCCGCCGTGATCAGGTAGCACCCCATGACCAGCGTCGCGTACTGGAACGGCAGGTACAGGTAGGTGAGATAGCGGTAGTACTTGTCGTTCTCCAGGTACTCCATCACCTCGTCGGGCGGATTGTCGCCGTCCGGGCCGAACAAGATATCGGCCAGCGGGATCAGCACGTAGACCAGCACCGGGCCCAGCCAGAACGGGACTTGGGCCAGCCGGTGCCAGCCGAATTCGTTGAATGCCCAGATCAGCGGAAGACCGATGGTGAAAAGGCCAGTCGGCGCGAACAGCCCCCACAGCCACAGGTATCGCTTACGGTCGCGCCAATCGGTCGCGGCGGTCGATCGACCGAGCGCATGGGTTTCCGTTGACATCCTCGCCTCCTCATCCAAGCGGCACATCACATGTGATGTGCGGTACCACTCATCCTGGACATTAGAGATCAACTTGTCTTCTGTCTAGACAAATTTGTGAATTTGTAAAGTCTGGCGGAAATAGCGAATCGGACGCCCGTGCTGGCGTGGCAGGACCTGGATACGACAATCGCCGCGCCATCCCTCGAATGTGGGGTGACGCGGCGATCGGCGCGTATACGAATAGGTTCGGTCGGTCAGCGAAGCAGGACGTCGGCGTTGTCGGGCAGCGCGTCGATGGGCCACCAGCGCAGGTCGGTGGATTCGTGGCTGCGGACGGGAACCGCACCAGGCGGCGCGACAATGCGGAACAGCAGATCGAGGTGGCGGGTCGGGATGCCGAGCGAGCAGGTGATCGGATGGGCCTGCGCACCATAGAGTTCGGGATCCATGCGCAGACCCGTTATGCCGGACTCCTCGGTCGCTTCGCGCAGCGCGGCGTCGGCCACCGTCTCGTCACCCTCCTCACAGTGCCCGCCGAGTTGGATCCAACGGCCGACCCGCGGATGCAGCGTCAGCAGCACCGCACGCTCGTCGTGCGAGAAAACGACCGCCGAGGCCGTGATGTGACCGGGGGCGTGCTCACGCAGGCACCCGCGCGGTGCGGATCCCAGGAAGGCCAGCATCGCCTCACGCAGCGAGGCATCGACCCCGGTCGGCTTCCACGCCTCGAGCAACCGCGTGGCCGAGGCCTGCAGTGAACTCGCCGTCACAGTTCGACCAGACCGGGACCGGGGCCGAAGACCGGACGCGGGGTGAGTGCTTCGAGAGGATGGCCGATGGCGATGGCGCCCAAGGGAATCCAGTCGTCGGCGAGGCCGAGGACCTCGCGGGTGGTCTCCGGGGCGAAGATGGTCGAGCCGATCCAGCAGCTGCCGATACCCTCGGTGGCCAACGCTACGAGCAGGCCCTGGACCGCCGCGCCCACCGCGACGGTGAACATGGTGCGCTCGTTACCGCGCCGCCGCTCGTCCGGATAGTCGTGTGCGCCGTCGGGCACGCAGAACGGAATGATCACCTCGGGTGCGTCGTGCAGGATGCGGCCACGGGCGATGCGGCGTTCCACCCGCTCCGGCTCGAGGCCATCCGCGGCGAGATCGGCCCGCCACTTCTCGGCCATCGCCTCGAGCAATTGGGCGCGCAGACCGGGCTTGCGAACCCAGACGAAACGCACCGGACGGGTGTGATGCGGCGCGGGCGCGGTGAGTGCCTTCGCCACCGCGGCGCGGATGCGGTCAGGATCGACCGAAGTATCAGCGAATTGACGAATCGAGCGACGCAGCAGCAGCGCCTCGGCGCGCCCCTGCTCGATCGCCTCTGCCGTACCGAGCCAGAACAGATCATCGGTGCCGCCGCGCAGCAGGTCCGCGGCGCAGGAGCCGTCGTCGGTGATCGGCAGCCCGCGCACCACCGCGACCGGCACACCGCCGAGCTTGCCCTTCACCAGATCCGCGGCGGCGGCCAATTCATCGGCCACCGCCACCTGGGTGACATGCAGTTCATTGCCCTGCCCGTCGACCGCCCCCGCATAGTCGTGCAGCACCCGCAGGCCGGAGGCGCCGATGGCGGTATCGGTCTGCCCGTTGCGCCAGGCCCGGCCCATGGTGTCGGTGATGACCACCGCGATATTCACCCCGAGCCGTTCGGACAGCGCGGTGCGCAATGCTTTCGCACTTCCGTCGGGATCCGATGGCAGCAGGACGAGTTCACCCTGCTCGACATTGGATCCATCCACCCCGGAGGCGGCCTGCACGATGCCCAGCTTGTTCTCGGTGATCAGCGTGCGCCCCTTGCGCGCGAGCACGCGCACCGCCTCCTGCTCCACCAGCGCGCGGCGGGCGGTATCGCGCTCCTCAGGATCCAGCGGCGCCTCGACAATCCGGCCCTCGACCTTGGCAACGATCTTGCTCGTGACAACCAGGATGTCGCCGTCGATCAACCAGGGCGCGGCGGTGGCGAGGTGTTCGGCGAGATCGTCGCCGGGCCGGAATTCCGGCAGACCGATGATCGGCAGGATCCGCAACTCCCCGGCCGCGTGATCGGCCGGCCCCGTCGATGACTCTTGCGTGGTCATGGTTTCACCCCGGCCAGGTCGAGCGCCTCCCGCACCATTTCGGCGGTGGTCGGCGGATCGGTCATCAAGAGCGGCACACTGCGCACTTCCACACCGGGCACAGCGGCGGTATCGGTGCTGTGGATCAGCCATCCGTCCAGGATGCCCGTGGCCGACCGCGCGCCGTAGTGACGCCCGATCGCCTCGGCGGTGGTCTCCACACCGATCACCGAAAGGCATTCATCGGCCATGCCGCGCAACGGTTTACCGTCGATCACGCCGGAGATGCCGACCACCTTGGCCGCGGTGGTGCGCAGCGCCCCGCGAATGCCGGGCACCGCGAGGATGGCGCCGATGCTCACCACGGGGTTGGAGGGCGCCAATAGCACGGCATCAGCCTCGGATATGATCTCCGTCACATTTGGTGCCGGTTTGGCCTCTTCGGCCCCAATTGCGGCGAATCCGTGCGTCTCGATGTCCGCACGGTAGCGAACCCACCACTCTTGGAAATGGATCGCGCGGCGTTCGCCAGGGTTGGCGGGGTCACTGACAACGACATGCGTTTCGCAACGATCGTCGGTAGCCGGGATGAGTTTTACGCCCGGCTGCCACCGGTTGCACAACGCCTCGGTGACCGCGGAGAGCGGGTACCCGGCGCGCAACATTTCGGTCCGAACCAAGTGCGTCGCGATATCGCGATCCCCCAAACCGAACCAATCGGGTTGGGCGTGATATTTGGCCAGTTCTTCCTTGGCGTGCCAGGTTTCGGCGACCCGGCCCCAACCGCGTTCGGTATCGATTCCACCACCGAGGGTGTACATGCAGGTATCGAGGTCGGGGCAGATCCGGAGGCCGTGCATCCAGACGTCGTCACCGACATTGACGATGGCGGAAACGTTCGCATCGGGCAGTAGTTCCCGGACGCCTTGAAGGAAGCGCGCGCCACCGACCCCGCCCACCAGGACGGCGATCTTGGGCCCACTTGCGGGTGCGGTGTCCGCTTGTTGTGGAGTCACATCGACACAGCCTATGCGCTGCCGGAGCGGCAGCGGTTCCCCACGTATTTGCTGCCTATTTGCTATTCCATGTTCAAGATCAGCAATGGGAAGCGGTAGCGGATAGTAACGGAATTGCGACGGCGGCTTGACCATCGACACGTCCGGCGTGTCTAATCACAGTCATGTCATTTCGGGTTCGCGCGAGAGTTCTAGGCGCGGACAGCTTTTCGAACAAGTGTTCGCATCGGAATGGCAAGCTCGGGGATGTCCGCGGGACAACATCGCGGGGTACGGCCGTCGGTGTGCGCGTTGGTCCGACGGAAAGAATCAATCTGCGCTAACACACAGTGAGGAGGCGGAGCGATGGCCAATGAGCTGGCCCCTTCGGGCATGCCGGGCGGCGTATCGCAAACCGATTCCACAGCAGGCGCAGCACGTGGCGTCTGCCCAGAGATCGGTCTGATCGAACCGGATCGGATCGGGCCTGAGATGACCGACGAAGTGACAGCACCTCGGCTCAGTTTGGTCGCGACAGGCTTCGACGAGATGTTCGAATCGATCGAGGAGCAGTGGCAGGAACGTGCCCTGTGCGCACAGACCGATCCGGAGGCGTTCTTCCCCGAGAAGGGCGGCTCGACCCGCGAGGCCAAACGGATCTGCATGGGCTGCGAGGTACGCGACGAGTGCCTGGAATACGCACTCGCAAACGATGAACGCTTCGGCATCTGGGGCGGCCTCTCCGAACGAGAGCGGCGCCGCCTGAAGCGCGGCATCGGCTAGCAGACTTGGGACCCACCCCGGAGTTGCCCTTCGAACGCGGCGAGTCGCCGATTTCGCCGGCATAGGGGTAACTCCGGGGCACGCCCAGAAGTCGATTCGCACCCGACCGCCGACCGCTGATGCGGCGGATACGACCCCGGACGGGGCGGCGCAGGTCCGGCGCAGCGGATTGGCCTAAGTTTTAGTCATGGGCCGTTCACGTAATCGTCGTCCACCGACCGCACGATCGGTGATCCGTCGTGGGCGCGGGGTGCGCGGGCCGATGCTCCCACCGACGGTGCCGGCATGGCGCACCAGGGGGCAGCAGTTCGACCGGCTGGTCCTCGAAGCCTTCGCGCCATTGGACACCCGGTGGCACGACCGACTCACCAAGCTCGATATCGCGGTCGACGATGTGCCGAAAATCCGTCCACTGCACCCGGATTCGGTCACCTGGCCGGATGAGGTGGTGGCCGACGGGCCGGTGCCGCTTTCGCGTCTCGTTCCGGCCGGCGTGGATCGGCACGGAGTGGCCACCCGCGCCCGAGTTGTGTTGTTCCGCAAGCCACTCGAACTGCGCGCGGGCGATCCCGACGATCTGGTCGATCTACTGCGCGAGGTCCTCGTCCAACAGATCGCCACCTATCTCGGCGTCGATCCGGACATCATCGATCCCGAAGGCGCGTAACGACACACCGACGAGCGGCGATGGACTCGCCCGAAATCGCCCGATCCTTAGCGTGTCTGAGCACATCGGACCGTCGAGCGCGTTACTCTCATCGGCGTGATCCCCATGCGTCGTTGCTGCCGACCAGGTTGCAAGAATCCCGCTGTTGCGACGCTCACCTACGTGTACTCCGATTCGACCGCGGTGGTCGGGCCACTGGCGACGGTGGCCGAACCGCATTCCTGGGATCTGTGTGAAACACATGCTTCCCGCATCACCGCTCCAAAGGGTTGGGAAATGGTTCGCCACGAAGGCGGATTCTCTTCCAGCACACCGGATGACGATGATCTGACGGCATTGGCCGAAGCGGTCCGCGAGGCCGGTCTGCGCCGCCGTCCCCCGGAGCACGACCAGCGTGGCTATTCCGATTACGCCCCGCCCGCACCGCGCACCACACGCACCGGCCGGCGTGGACACCTCCGAGTACTTCCGGACCCGCCCAGCTAGCAGTCGGGATGGGACCGTGTCAGGGGCGTCGGCGCAAGCCACTAGGGTGGTCACCATGACAGTGGCCCGCTCTGCCGAATTCGTAAACGCGGTGATCAAGGCTTATGACGTTCGCGGCGTCGTCGGTGATCAGATCGACGGAGAATTCGTCAAGGATGTGGGGGCCGCGTTCGCGCGGTTGATGCGCGCCGAGGGCGCGACCCGCGTGGTCATCGGACACGATATGCGCGAATCCTCCCCGGAACTGGCCGCCGCCTTCGCAGACGGCGTACTCGGCCAGGGCCTCGATGTGGTGCACATCGGACTCGCCTCCACCGATCAGCTCTACTTCGCCTCCGGCCACCTCGACTGCCCCGGGGCGATGTTCACCGCCAGCCACAATCCGGCCCGCTACAACGGCATCAAGCTGTGCCGCGCGAAGGCCCTTCCGGTGGGTCAGGACACCGGCCTGACGACCATCAAGCACGAGGTGATCAACGGGGTACCCGGATACGACGCGGCGCCGGGCAACGCCACGAAGATCGATCTGCTCGCCGACTACGCGAAGTTCCTGCGCGGGCTCGTCGATCTCGACAATGTCCGCCCGCTCACCATCGCGGTCGACGCGGGCAACGGCATGGGCGGACACACCGTGCCCGAAGTGCTCGGTGCCGTATCGCAGCTGACCCTGGTGCCGCTCTACTTCGAGCTGGACGGCTCGTTCCCCAATCACGAAGCCAATCCACTCGATCCGAAAAATCTGGTCGATCTGCAGGATCTGATCCGCAAGTCCGGCGCCGATATCGGCCTGGCCTTCGACGGCGACGCCGACCGCTGCTTCGTGGTGGACGAGAACGGCGACCCGATTTCGCCGTCGGCGATCACCGCACTGGTCGCCGAGCGCGAGCTGGCCAAGGAGCCTGGTGCGGTCATCATCCACAATTTGATCACCTCGCATGCGGTGCCCGAACTTGTGCACGAACTCGGCGGCACCCCGGTGCGCACCCGGGTCGGGCATTCGTTCATCAAGCAGGAGATGGCGGCCACCGGCGCGGTATTCGGCGGTGAGCATTCCGCGCACTACTACTTCCGCGACTTCTGGGGTGCCGATTCCGGTATGCTCGCGGCCCTGCACGTGCTCGCGGCTCTCGGTGAGAAGGACCGGCCGATTTCGGAGCTCATGTCGTCGTACGAAACATATGCGGCCTCCGGCGAGATCAATTCGACAGTGGCGGACGCGAAGGAGCGGACGATGGCTGTAGTGGACGCATTCGGGGATCGGGCCAAATCGGTTGACCGATTGGACGGGGTCACCGTCCAGCTGGCCGACGACGCCTGGTTCAACCTGCGCGCGTCGAATACCGAACCGTTGCTGCGACTGAACGTCGAAGCCAGGTCGACGGAGGACGTAGACGCACTCGTAACCGAGATTCTGAGCATCGTCCGCGCCTGACTGGGATAGTGGAACCAGGGCGGATGAAATCGCACATCCACGACTCGGCCACGGAGGAAGTAGACGGCTCAGCCCGATACCGAGATTCTGAGCATCGTCCACACCCAACTGGGATAGTGGAACCAGGGCGGATGAAATCGCACATCCACGACTCGGCCACGGAGGAAGTAGACGGCTCAGCCCGATACCGAGATTCTGAGCATCGTCCACACCCAACTGGGATAGTGGAACCAGGGCGGATGAAATCGCACATCCACGACTCGGCCACGGAGGAAGTAGACGGCTCAGCCCGATACCAAGATTCTGAGCATCGTCCGCTTCCGACTGGAATAGTGGAATCACAGACGTTGGATTCGCCCGACCTGGGCGCCCGTGTCGATCCATCCGAATCGACAGCCCAGGTGGGAGCAGGGCGGGGCCACATGCAGCGCGATGAGGGGAGGTGGGACGCCCGATGATCGCTGGAACACCGGTGCTCGACCTCGACGATGCCGCTTCGCTCGAGGCGGCCGATGTCGGCGGCGCCCTGCGCTCCGCGGCATCCGGCGGCGCGCAGGTACGCGCGACCGCGGCGGCGGTCGGTGAGGACGCGCTCGCGCGCCTCACGGATCTGCGGCCACGCAGCGTGGTGTTGGTCTCCGGCGCGGGCCGGGCCGCGCGCGCCGCGAGTCTCATCGTCGCAGCGCTCGGTGACCGCGCGGGCCTACCCGTGGTCCCGGTCGCTGCCCTCCCGCCCTGGGTCGGTCCGCTCGACGTGGTGCTCGTCGCGGGGGACGACGCGGGCGATCCCCGGCTGATCGATGCGGTCGACCGGGCCCAGCGCCGGGGCGCCGAAGTTGTGGTCGCGGCGCCACACGAAGGCCCACTGCGGGCGGCCGCGGCCGGACGTACCTCGCTGCTGGAGCCGCGAATTCCGGTTCTGGACCACAATCGGCTGCTGCGCTTCATCGCGGCCTGCATCGCGGTGCTGCGCATCGTCGATCCGACTCGCTCCGGCGCGGCGGTCCCCGATCTGACCGAGCTGGCCGATGTGCTCGATGCCGAGGCCTTGCGCGATGGCCCGCACAACGAGGTCTTCCACAATCCGGCCAAAACGCTGGCCGCGCGCATGCAGCAGCGCGCCATCGTGCTGGCCGGGGACTCCCCCGCCGCCGGCGAACTCGCCGAGCACGGTGCCGAGGTGCTGTTGCAGTCGGCGGGCAAGGTGGCCACCGCGGTGAATCTGGCCGAGGCCGTTGCCGCCAATCCCCGAATGGTCGAGACCGCAGGCGAATCCGCGCCCAACTTCGATCCGCTGTTCCACGACGAGGAACTCGATGGACCCGTGCCGGTGGAACGGATCCGGGTGTTCGTGCTCAGCGCGGATCTGGATCAGGCCGCGGCGCGCCGTCGGGTTGCCGTGTTCGGCGGCAGCGGATCCGGTCTGGTCGACGCCGATCTGGTGAGTGCCGATGTCGAAGTCCTGCACACCTCGCTGACCGATCCCACCGCGCCCATGTCTGCCCGAGTGGATGATTCGGGCGTGCCGATGCCCGGCACCATCGCCCATACCAGCGAACTCGAACAACTCGCGGTGCTCGCGCTGCGCTTGGAGATGGCCGCCGCCTATCTGCGGTTGATCGGCTCGCGTCGCGGTGCGGCACAGTCCACGGAACAGCTCGACGGGGGACATTACTAGTGCACGAACTCGTTGGTGCGCTGCGTTCCTATGCCTGGGGTTCACGCACCGCACTCGCTCAGTTGTGCGGCCGCCCCGTCCCTTCCGCGCATCCGGAGGCGGAGCTGTGGTTCGGTGCGCATCCCGCCGATCCGGCACATGTCCGCTTGGCGGACAGCACCCGCTCACTGCTGGAATTGGTCGCCGACGATCCCGAGCGCGAACTCGGACCCGCGGCACCGGAATTCGGTGGGCGGCTGCCGTTCCTGTTGAAGATCCTCGCCGCCGAGGAACCGCTGTCACTGCAGGCGCATCCGAGTTCGGCGCAGGCGCGAGCCGGATTCGAGCGGGAGAACAACGCTCGGGTGCCGCTGGATTCGCCGATGCGCAACTACCGCGACGAGAATCACAAGCCGGAACTGGTTGTGGCGCTGGATCGGTTCGAGGCGCTGGCCGGATTCCGGGATCCACGGCGCACGGTCGAGCTGCTACACGCACTGGATGTGCCAGGGCTGCGCTCCTATGCGGATCTACTTGCCGCGCAGCTCGATTCGGCCGGATTGCGGACGCTGTTCACAACCTGGATAACACTGCCGCAGAAGGTCCTCGGCACACTGCTGCCCCAGGTGCTCGACGGGTGCGTGCGCTATCTCTCGGAGAAGGGCACCCGGGAGTTCACCGCGGAGGCGCGCACCGCGCTCGAACTTGCCGAGGCATACCCGGGTGACGCCGGTGTGCTGGCCGCGCTGCTACTGAATCGGTTGACGCTGGAACCGGGACAGGGACTTTTCCTCGCGGCGGGCAATCTGCACGCCTATCTGCGCGGACTCGGTGTCGAGATCATGGCCAATTCCGACAATGTGCTGCGCGGTGGTCTCACTCCCAAACATGTCGATGTGCCGGAATTGCTGCGGGTGCTGGATTTCGAGCCGATCGAGCTGCCGGTGGTGCTACCGGAACCAGGTGACGATGGGTCGGTGCTTTATCGGACACCCGCGCCGGAGTTCGCGCTGCGGCGGTTCGATCTGATCGCCGGATCCGGGCTGGTGCCGCTGACCTCCGCTGGGCCCGGCATTGTGTTGTGCACGGCGGGAACGGTGCGACTGCTGCAGGGCTCGAGCGAGTTGGCGCTGGAACGCGGTGCGGCGGCCTGGATATCGGCGGCCGACACCGAGATTCGCGCCCAAGCTGTCGACGGTGACGCCCAATTGTTCTGCGCGTGCGTCGGTGGCGGGAGCTGACCTGTCGCCCAGGTGCGCGCACGCTACCCTAGGCTGTTCGTTCAACGGCCTCCTGACGGGACCACTACGGAGCGAGTCTTACGAGCGACGTTCGCGGCCTGTCTCGCGTCCGAGCGGCCGAAGTGCATGCGACGACGTCGCGAGGCCGCGAACACGCAGCGCCGCAAGCGCTGCAAATTGGATACAGGAGGACCTACCTTATGTCGGCTGGTGGTGGCAAGAAGGCGATTCTCGCCGCATTGTCGGCGAATGCGGGGATCGCGGTGGCGAAGTTCGTGGGCGCGTTCATCACCGGTTCGGGATCAATGCTCGCCGAGGCGGTGCACTCGGTCGCGGACACCGCCAACCAGGGTCTGCTGTTGCTCGGTCAGCGCCGGGCCGCGCAGGATGCCGATGAACTGCACCCGTTCGGATACGGACGCAATCGCTACTTCTATTCGTTCATCGTGGCACTGGTGCTGTTCACACTCGGCTCGATTTATGCCATCTACGAGGGCATCCACAAGATCCAGCATCCGGAGGAACTGACCAATCCGATCGTCGCGATCGTCATCCTGTTCATCGCGATCTGCTTGGAGGGCTACAGCTTCACCACGGCCATGCGGGAATCCATCCCACTCAAAGGCAACTCGACCTGGTGGCGGTTCATCCGCAATTCGCGCAGTCCGGAACTGCCGGTGGTGTTGCTGGAGGACACCGGCGCGCTGGTCGGTCTGGTCTTCGCCTTCGCGGCGGTCGGGCTGACGATGCTCACCGATGATCCGGTCTGGGATGGTATCGGCACCCTGGCCATCGGCGCACTGCTGGGCGTCATCGCGCTGATCCTGATCGTGGAGATGCAAAGTCTGCTCATCGGTGAGGGCGCGACGCCGGAGGAGGATAAGGCGATCCGCGCCAACCTGGTCGACGGGAAGCGCATCGACCGGGTGATCCACCTCAAGACGCAGTATCTCGGGCCGGAGGAGATCCTGGTCGCGGCCAAGATCTCGATCGTGCCCGATCTGGATATCGCCGATATCGCGGCGGCCATCGATGATGCGGAGGCCAGGGTGCGGGCGGCGGTGCCCGCTGCGCGGGTGGTGTACCTGGAACCCGATCTCTACCGGACGCCGCGGGCTGATTCCACGATGCCCTGATTCATCGATTCGAGGCGCGCAGCAGATCTCTCGGATCGGTGCGGATTCCGAATTCCGTGCGCAGCACATGCCGCGCGGCATGCATACCGGCCATGCCGTGCACACCCGGTCCCGGGGGAGTCGAGGCGGAACCGAGGTAGACGCCGGGAAGCGGTGTGGCGTACGGATTCCAGCGCGCGGCCGGGCGGAAGGCGAACTGGCGCAGCGTCATCGCGCCCGCGGAGATATCGCCGCCGACGTAGTTGGCATTGTGCGTCGGCATTTCGGCGCCCGTGACGACATTCTTGGCCAGGATAAGGTCGGTGAAGCCCGGGGCGAAGCGTTCCACCTGGGCGATGACGGCGGCGCTGATATCGCGGGTGGAACCGTTCGGGACGTGGGCGTAGGTATAGAGCGTATGACCGCCGGCCGGTGCCCGCGTCGAATCGACCACGCCCGGCTGGATGGCGAGGACATACGGACGATCCGCGTGTTGTCCTGCGGCGACGGTCTTTTCGACGGCCATCGCCTCGGCGCGGGTGCCGACCAGATGTAGCGTACCGGCGAGTTCGCAGCCGGGTGCCTGCCACGGCACCGGTCCGGACAGCGCGAAATCGACCTTGCAGGCCGCGCCGCCATAGCGGAAGCGGCGCAACCCCTTTGCGTACTGGTCCGGCAACCGGTGTCCCGCCATGCGCAGCAGTTCGGTGGGGGCGGTATCCAGCACGATAGCACTCGTGCCGCCGAATTCGTCGAGCGAGTCGACGCGGTGCCCGGTGACGAGCTTGCCGCCGAGGCGGTCGAGTTCGGCGATCAGCGCATCCGGAATGGCCTGACTTCCACCGCGTGGCAGCACCCAGCCGCCGGCGTGCGCGAGCGTCGCGAGCAGCATGCCCGCTCCGGCCGCGGGGATGGCGCGGGGCGGTGTGATCGCATGCGTGGCAACGCCGGTCAGCAACGCCGGTGCCATCTGCTCGCGAAATCGCAGGTTCCACAGGGGCGAACCCTGTTCGAATACCCGCAGGCCGAAGCGCAGTCCGGTCAGCAGGTCGGCGGGCGGGCGGCGCAGGTCCGACATCGCGAGATCCACAACCTGCTGCCAATTCCGGACCATCGGCGCGAACAGTGCCCGCCACGCGGCGCCATCGCGGCCGAGACCCGCGGCGGTGCGGTCCAGATCGCGCCAAGCCACACCGGCCGTGCCACCGTCGAGCGGATGCGCGTAGGACACCTGGGGCGCGAGCAGTTCGACACCGTGCGCGGCCAGATCGAACGCGCGAAAGAACGGCGAGGCCAGAGCCATCGGATGCGCACCGGCGCAGACGTCGTGTCGATAGCCGGGCAGCGTCAGCTCGGCGGTACGGCTCCCGCCACCGGCTGTGGCCTGCGCCTCGTACACCTCGACGGTGAGACCGGCACGAGCCAGGATCACCGCCGCGGCGAGACCATTGGGACCGGAACCGACAACGACGACATCGGGCATACCTCGATTCTGCCGGGCCGCCCCGGGCTGTGCCGTCACCCGCGCGAGGTATTGATCACCCATTCGCTCCCTGATGCGTCTATTGGCCGAGCAGCACCCGGATGCGCTCCGCACGTCGTCGACCAGGCGACCGTTGCGATCCAGGGTGGCGGTCCCATGGACCGTGCTCCAGGCAACCTCGGTACCGGCCTGCAGATCGAATTCGCCCGCGAACGGCGCGTACGCGGTCTGGATCTCCCCCCGAACGCATCGCGCAATGCCTGCGGCGCCTCTGAGCCGAACTTCAGATCGGTATCGAGTACCAACATGGCGTCGTAGCGGGCCGGGTTCTCGGCTAGGCCGAAACCAGATCCTTGGTGTCGTCCTGCTGCGGCCGCGGGCCGTGGTCGTCGTCGACCATGGTCCGCTCGTCGAAGGGCAGCTTGCGATCGAGAACCGTGTGGACCCGGTCCACATCGACAGTCTTGGTCCAGGTACCGACCAGGATCGTGGCGATGGCATTGCCCGAGAAGTTGGTCAGCGCACGGGCTTCCGACATGAACCGGTCGATGCCGACGATGAGTCCGACGCCGTCGAGCAGTTCAGGACGGTGGCTCTGCAATCCGCCCGCCAGCGTGGCCAGACCCGCACCGGTGACACCGGCCGCGCCCTTGGAGGCGACGATCATGAACAGCAGCAGACCGACCTGTTCCCCGATATTGAGCGGTTTGCCCATCGCGTCGGCGATGAACAGCGACGCCATGGTCAGGTAGATGGCGGTGCCGTCCAGGTTGAACGAATATCCGGTCGGCACAACGACACCGACCGTGGTCCGCTCGACACCGAGGTGCTCCATCTTGGCGATCAGCCGTGGCAGTGCGGACTCCGAGGAGGAGGTCCCGACGATCAGCAGATACTCGCGCGCCAGGTAGCGGACCAGCTTGAAGACCGACACCCGGGATACCGCCCACAGCAGTACGCCGAGCACGCCGAAGATGAAGACCAGGCAGGTCAGGTAGAACGCGACCATCAGCAGTGCGAGCTGCTTGACCGCATCGAGTCCGGTCTTGCCGACCACATTTGCGATCGCGCCGAACGCACCGATCGGAGCCAGCCACAGGATCATCGACAGGATCCGGAACACCAGCTTCTGCAGCGATGCGACACCGCGCAGGATCGGCTCCCCCGCCCTACCCATGGCCTGCAGCGCGAAGCCGACGAGCAGCGCGATGAACAATGCCTGCAGCACACTCCCGGTGGTCAGCGAGGACACCAGTGTGGTCGGGATGATGCTCTGGATGAAGTCCCAGGTGCCGCCCGCGGCATGGGCCTGATCGGCCAGTTTCGCGCCCTGCTTGGCGGTCTTGGCGATATTCATGCCCGAGCCCGGTTCGAGCAGGTTGCCGACGACAAGACCGACGCCGAGCGCGACCGTCGACATGGCCAGGAAGTACCCCAGTGCGAGACCGCCCACCTTGCCGACATTGGCGGCCGAGCGCACCGACCCGATGCCGAGCACGATCGTGCAGAAGATGACCGGCGCGATCATCATCTTGATCAAATTGACGAACATGGTGCCCAACGGAGCGACATCCTGACCGAAGTCCGGCGCCCGCCAACCGACCAGAATTCCGGCGATGACGGCGACGATGACGGCCAGATACAGCCAATGGGTGCGGTCGCGTGGCACCGGCCGCGGTGGAGTTTCGGCGGTGTCGATTGTTCGGTCGCTGCTATCGCTCATGGTGGGTGAAGTCCCCTTCAAGTGGTACCGGCGTGAGGTGACGCACGCCCTCACGTGCACAATGTTGGCTGCCAGAGGTGATGGCGGTCACGCTTTGGTGCATTTCGTTCAAAATGGCACGAGGGATAGAGAGTGTTGCGCGGTGAGAAACACGGGGGACGCGGTCGGCTGTCATTGGCCGGTCAGGCCTTCGTGCTTCAGCTCGTGGTGCTCGGGCTGGTCATCGGAATCGGGGCGGTACTCGCCGTCCTGGACGCCAGACATGACAACGATGTCACTACCACCCGCGAGGTCACCGATGTCGCGGTAACCGTGGCGCACGCGCCGTCCACCGTCGCGGCGCTGCGCACTTCCGACGCCACCGCCCTGCTGCAACCGGTGACCGAACAGACCCGCGAGGCGACCGGGATGGACTTCATCGTGGTGATGGCGCCGGATCGGACCCGGTACACCCACACCACGCCGGCGCTCATCGGACAACCGTTCAGCGGCACTATCGATCGCGCGCTGGCCGGGGAGACATTCAGCGAGACGTATACCGGAACGCTCGGTCCATCGATTCGGGCGGTCACGCCGGTCTATGACGATGGGCGCATCATCGCATTGGTGTCGGCGGGTGTGACTCGGGCGCGGATCGGCGATCAGGTCGGCGCGCAGTTGCCGCTGATTCTCGGCGTGGCCGCGGCGGGTCTGGCAGTCGCGGCGGCGGGTTCGTTCCTGCTGAGTCGCCGCATTCGGCGGCAGACACATGGTCTCGCGCCCGATGAGCTGCGCACGCTGTACGAACAGCATGATGGGGTACTGCATTCGATCCACGAGGGTCTGGTGGTATTCGGGCCGAACGGTGTGGCTGCGGAAGTGGTCAACGACGAGGCGCGCAGGTTGCTCGATCTGCCCGATCGGCCCGTCGTTCGTTCGGATCTGCCGATCTCGATGCAGCGGATGAGCTGGGGGGTGGTTCGCGACGAGATGCATGTGACCAAGGATCGGATCCTGCTGGTCAATCAGGATGTGGTCACCTGGAAGCGACGGCCGATCGGCACCGTGATCACCATTCGCGACCACACCGAATTGCGCACCGTGATGGGCGAACTCGATTCCGTGCGCGGTTTGGCGGAATCGCTGCGGGCGCAGGCGCACGAATCGGCCAACCGGCTGCACACCGTGATCACCATGGTGGAGTTGGGGCGCTATCGGGACGCGGTGGAGTTCGCGACCGCGGAACTCCAACTATCCCAAGCACTTATCGATCGGCTGCTCACCTCGGTCGGCGATCCCGCGCTGGCGGCACTGCTGCTCGGCAAGGTGAACCAGGCGGCCGAGCGCGGTATCGAATTGACGATCACCGAGGATACCGCGCTCGATTCGACGGCGCCGCTGTCCGCGCAGGAGACGGTTACGCTGGTCGGCAATCTGATCGACAATGCCATCGACGCGGCCGCCGACGGTGCGGTCGGCTGGGTGGAAGTGACTGTGCGTCAACAGGGTTCGTTGGACGTGGTCGATCCCGCCCAGGCAACCGATCCGGCGCTCGCCATCGAGTTGGCGGCAGCGTTCGATTCGGTGCTATCGGCGCACGATTCCGCACTCTATGTCCGTGTCGCGGACAGCGGACCCGGTATGTCGGCGGAGACCTTCGCCCGCGCCGCCGAGCGCGGCTACTCCACCAAGGCCGACCATCACGGCCTCGGGCTGGCACTGGTCCATCGCCTTGTCGACCGCCACAGCGGCGCGATCGGCACCGAACGCGATCCGGAAAGTGCCGTGACCGTGACGATCCCACGAAAGGATGCGCGATGATCCGAGTGTTGATCGTCGAAGACGAGCCATTGATCGCCGAGGCACACCGGGCCTATGTCGAACGGATTCCGGATTTCACCGCGGTCGCGGTCGCGCACACCGGGCGTGAGGCCATGCGCGCCGCCGCCGACGCCGCCGCCGAGAATGCGCCGATCGACCTGGTACTCATGGATATCGGACTGCCCGATGCCAGCGGCCTGGACGTAGCCGCCGCCCTGACCGGCCTGGCGCCCCGACCCGATGTCATCGCCATCACCTCGGCTCGGGACTTGACCATGGTGCGCACCGCGGTCTCCTACGGCGTTGTCCTCTACCTACTGAAACCGTTTACCTTCGCCGCCTTCCGCGACAAACTCGAACGCTACCGCGAATTCCGCACCGCCTTACCCGCGGGCGAAACCGCCATCTCCCAACAGGACATCGACCGCGCCCTCGGCGCCCTACGCACCTCCGATCAACGCGCCACCGCACCCAAAGGCGTTGCACCCCAAACACTGGACGAAATCTCCCGCACCGTCCGCGACGCCCCCGGCGGACTGACCGCCGCCGACACCGCTACCACCGTCGGCGTTTCCCGCATCACCGCCTGGCGCTACCTGGAAAAACTCGCCGACGACGGCCTCGTCGACCGCAAATCCGACTACGGCCGAGCCGGCCGCCCCAAAACCCGCTACATCTGGAAAATCCGCCCCGAATAAACCGCTGACCATCGAGCGCCTTGCAGCACCGTCATGGCGGTCAGCGCCGCGCGGGCGGGAAAGACCCTTCCGCCACGCCGGACCCGTCATGTCCAACTCACTTATTGGCGCTCGATGGCACAGTCCGGGTTGACGGGCGGGCCGCGGGGG
>FTJU01002441.1_pt1 | contig 27382 bp, 49 predicted proteins | sample 1658961 | NCBI WGS metagenome assembly FTJU01 (sample SAMEA3914878, study PRJEB12502) | metagenome | biome: forest; material: soil | place: USA | collected 2012-03-12 | depth 0.3 m | reverse complement strand
GGTCACTTCCTCCCGGTCAGGTTCGGAGTCCGGGAGGTTGTTCCAGAAGACGAAGTCCTGGCGGTCCTCGTCCCACGCGAAGCTCATCTCACCGGAGTCGACCATCTCCATCAGAGCCTCAGTGACGGCACTGTCCTCTTCGTCGTCCTGGAGGCCGTAGAAGTCGGGAAGACTCCCTTCGTGGGGGACGTCCTCCTTGTCACGCACATGCGGATCGGTGTCGGGCGCGACGCCGGACCCCCCAGTAAGATCACGGCGAAGACCCCGGACATCCTGCTCCCCTGTGTCCTCTTCGCCGTGATCTTTCATCCTACCCATGATCGTTACGAACCCCTCCCAAGAACGCACCCGGAGCGTGGGGGTCGCGGGTGCGATAAGTCAGCGTGAATCTGGCCCAGTTCACCTCCAGCGCCGACCTGTGAAGGTCCTGTGCAGGAAGTAAGTGGCTAGAGCACGGAACGTACCACCGGACGCCGAACAGGAACAGTGCCTTCCAGGGTTTAGCAACGGCGTTTCTAGACTCTCTCTTGACCTATTCGTGGGCAACTCATTACAGAAGCTTAGCGCCTTTTGCAGTTACCTGAAGTAACCAGCACATCTGAGCACTCAATCACTCTAAAAAATGTGATGCTCGTCACATGTAGGAAATTTGAAGACTGCAATAAGCCGTGCTTACACACCATCAGGCCCCGTTGCTGACTACGCAACGGGGCCTGAAATAAAGGAAGTTGCCTCCTAGGCAACTAGAAGTTGCCGGGAGCGACCTGGAGGCAGCGAAGACCCAGGTGACGCCACATCTCCACGACCTGATCGCGGTCGTCGAGGACCAGCCAGACGTTATACCGGCCCAGGATCTCCTGCCGGTAGATCTCCTCCTTCACGATCGAGTCCTTGCGCATGTCGAACTGCGAGCGCATCAGCAGCGGCGCGAGCCGCGTCCACGGCCCCACGTACCGGTCCAGCCAGTCGCGGGTCGGCTTGTAGGCCCGTGCGTCCCGGCCGGAGACGAAGACGATCTCGGAGCCCGCGTCGAGCAGGGTGTTCACCAGGTCGACGATGTCCTCGTGCGGGGTGTCCTCGCCGACCCGGTCCCAGTCGAACGGGCTGCGGTCCGCCATCTTGGCCAGCGTGCCATCCAGGTCCACTAGGACCACGTTCGGCAGGCCTATGACGTACTCCGGCCGCGGAGCAGGCTTCGGCGCCAGGTACCTCTCGTACATGTCCCGGATGACCTTCTCCCCAACGCTCTTGGGGCGCTTCAGGTCCCGCTCGATGCAGGTACGCAGCCGGACGTCGGAGAAGTCCTTCACCTCGAACTGGGCACCGTGGCGCTCAGCCAACTGCCGCAGACGCTTCTCGTGCTTCGGCGAGAAGTTGGTGTCGTCCACGATGACCTTGTCGACCCGGGCCACCAGGAAGGACTCCACGAGGGCGTCGCGGGCCTTGAGGACCTGCGGCTCGTTCTTACCGTCCCAGCGGTCGGCATGGAGCATCGTACGGAGGTCGTCTTTATTGACTCGTACGACCGTTCCCGGACGCGACTTCAGGACGATGCTCTTAGCCCAGTGGGACTTCCCCGAGCCGGGCAAACCCTTGGTCATGATCAGAGTCGGCACAGTGTTCTCCTTCTTGGGCCCGCAGCACTTGCACTTGAGGATTCGGTGGGCCGGAGTAGCCATCAGGCCGTCTCCTCCGGCTGAACGGTCCACGGGACCTCGTACTGCGGCCGGATCCTCTTCCAGATCCGCGGAGCGATGTCCTTGCCGTCGTAGAGGCCGAACAGGACGTCCTTGTAGGGGCTCTCGCAGGCAAGGAGGGCGAACTCCTTACGCCGCTTCGTGACGTCCTCCTCCGGTCGACGGACGCGCTTCATGATCCAGTCGTACTCGTCGCGGGCATCGGTCTCGATGTCGGCGAAGGCATGCCGGAGGCCGTGAACGATGCCCTTGACCCAGTGGTAGAACTCGTCCGGGACGTGCTCGATGATCGCGTCGAGACTCTGGCCGGAGGACAGGGCCTCCCACACCGACAGCGACGAGGTGTTCGTCAGGATCCGATGGAGGCGCTTGTATTCGTCGAACTTCCACTTCACCCGCATGTCGCTCTTGGGGAACCAGACGACGAAGCCCTCCTCGTTCTCCCTCTGCGGCGCGGCGAGGACGTCGGCCAGCGTCTCGAACTGCGTGAGCGGCTCGTTCCACGGGCCCGGCCAGTCGTACGGGCCAGGAGGAAGGGTCCCACCGGTCTCAGTGTCGATGACCGCCAGCAGGACCAGGTCGTCCATGTCCTTGTAGTCGACGACGATCCGGTTCTCCGGGAAGACGATCTCGAACAGATAGGTGAGGCCCATGATGGGCTCGAACTCCGCGTAGCACTCGCGCAGCAGCTCGGTGGCGTGCTTGGCCTGGGGGCTGGTGAAGGAGCCGCGAGTCGCTATCGCGTACTCCCCCGTATGAAGCCTGTACAGGATCCCCAGCGAGCCGTCCCACTTGATGAGCGGGACGGCCTTCTGCTTCAGGAGATCGGCCTGGACGACCGGCGGCATCTGCTCCCAGTTGTGGAACTTCCGGAACGGACGGGAGACGACCTCCTCGGAGTACAGGTTGATGATCAGCCCCCGGCACTGCTCGGTGACGTCGTCCCACTCGTTGTCGAACTGGGTCTTGTTCGTGTAGTTGAAGATGGTCAGGGAATCCGTCGGGTGCTGCTGGGAGCGGACGTAGCCCGCATCCAGCCGCCTGATGAGTTCCCTGCGGTTCATGATCTCGTCGAGGTACACCATGTGTATCTCCTTGGTTGCGGTGGTCAGAGGCGCTGGTCGATAGCGGCGACGACGCGCTCGGCGAACGCCTCCCAGAAGAACTTCGGCAGGTGTGCGTAGTCGCTCCCGAACCACTCCTGGGCCGTCTCCGAGACGATCTCTACGGCCTCCTTGCGCTGCTCTCCCTGCAGCCGCAGCCACGCCTGGCCGACGCTGTCCTTCGGGATGGCGAGATGGCTGAGGTACAGGGGGCGGATGTCTTCCGGCTTGGGAGCCATGTCAGTTCTCCTCCTTGGCTTCGGCGTCCCGGCGGTCCAGCTCCTTCTCGAAGTCGTCCAGACCCTCGTTCAGGACCGCGACGAAGGCCGTCACGGCGCCCAGCAGGCGCCGCGCCTTGTCGCGGGCGTTCTGGGCTTCCTTGCGCATCTGCGCGCGGTCCTTCGCATCGTCGGTGGTGCCATAGACACCGAAGTCGAGGACGGCCGTCCTGTTGCAGTCGGAGATGGAGAGGGTGGCGCCGAAGTCCAGGTAGTTCCCCTCGCGCTCACCCTCGTTGACCTCGGCGAGCACCGCGGCCAGCCCGCCGTGACCCGCGCTGTTGAGGAACTGGCGGATGTAGAGGAGCTGTCCTTCGACGGTGCCGTTGTCGCTCATGCGCTTCTCCTCGCTCAGTAGTCCGGGAGGACTCCTCCCGACACAGAGAAACCTATACCAGAAAAGCGATACCGCGCAAGCGTCTTCATGGACCCTATTTACAGAGCTGTTTAATCGCTCGTGGGTACGACGAAGGCCCCCGCCGGGAGCAACCCAGCAGGGGCCTTCAGAGAGTTCAGGTCAGTGTCCGACCGCCGTCAGCAGTGCGTAGCCGACGTACACCGCAGCGGCAGCTTGGGCCAGGTACACCAGCACCCAGACACCCTCCGGAACCTCGTGGAACCACGCAACGATCTTCTTCAACTTGCTCTCCTAGTACCAGTTGTCCGCGTCGTCGTACTCCTCAGCGTCGTACTCCTCGGCCCGCTCCTCGTAGTTCTCCAGGGCCTTCTTCACCGCCTGGCCCCAGGAAATTCCCCCGTCCTGGAACTCCTGGGCGAGGGTGAGGAGGGCGTAGGTCTCGTTGTCGACCTTGAGGATCCGGCCGTCGACCAGGCCCTGGACGTCGGTGAAGAGGTTCTTATCGCCACCGGCCATCCGCTCGAAGGGGACGCCCTTGCGGTCCAGCACGTGACCGACGATGCAGGAGGGTGCCTTGGTATCCGGGTCGAAGTACGCGCAGGTGGTTTCCCAACTGTCGGGCTTCTTGACCTCCTGGTAGATGTACGCCTCCCCCTTCTCGGCGACCGCCTCCGCGAGGTACTGCTTGGCCTCGTCCAGGGAGATCTCGACCGGCTCGGGCTTGGAGGACTTCTCGGCCTCCGAGGTATGAAGCAGATCGTCCAGCGAGGGGACCTTGTTGACGATCTCGGTGAAGTTGATGGGATCGGTCATGGTGATGTTCTCCGTTTGTACGGTCAGGCGAGGACGCGGATGAGTACCGCGCCGAGGACGATCAGGAAGGTGACTACTCCGGCGCCTAGGACGGTGAGCACGAGCCACGTCACTGCGCGTTCCAGCGGGTTCAGGTTTTGCATGTGAGCCTCCGACTCAAGAGCAGTCATTCTCGGGGCCCTCGTCGGGCGTGGTGTCGTCGTCGTTGGGCTCGATGAGAATCATGTCGGTCTCGATGCCCATGTACTCCAGCAAGGACTGAAGGCTCATTACCCCCCTCCTCACTTGTCCTTGTATGGGTGCCAGGTGGCGACGGAGCGGTGCTCCAGTTCCTCAGCCACGGCAGTGGGCCAGTCGAACTTCTCGTGCGTCAGAGGCGTGCTCGGGTGCTCGCCCCAGTCCTGCGCGCCCCGGTCCTCCGCCAGCAGGGCCTCTCGAAGGCACTCCCCGCACACACCCTTGGCAAGGTTCCAGAAGTGCTTGTCCTGCTCCTTGTCGGAGTGAAGGGCGTTGTGCCGGAAGGAGGCCTCCATCAGCAGGCGGTCCCAGCTCACCGCCTTGGCAACACGCTCCAGGATCGCGGCACCTGCCTCCTCGACGCGCTCGTAGTCGTCGACCGGCATGTTCACCGTCTCGCCGCGAAGGCCGTTCCAGATCTGTGCACCGAGAACGTCCTGCACCAGGACCTTGATGACTGCCATGCGGTTGGGCATCTCCAACCCCTCCTCGTTGACTGCTCCCGCAGCCTATCCAGCGGAAGCCATACATGTCAACTGATTCCCTGGAATTGATTTACGGCTGTCCGCGGGCATGCAGAAGGCCCCCACCGGGGAGGGCAGGGGCCTTCTGGTGAGCCGCGCTACGTCAGTCGTCCTGGAGCAGCACCTCGACGTAGATCAGGCCGTGGAAGTACAGCACCGTGCCGGGCTTGTCGGTCGCGTCCCAGAGGAAGTCGCCCGGAGTCTGGCGGATGAAGTCGGCGAAGTTGTTGCCCTCCTCGTAGCGGTCGTAGCCCGCCTGGGAGATGTTCTCGTCCTCCAGCTCCTCCGACACCCGGATGTGGCCGATCGTCTCCGCGCTGTCGTACCGGCCGCTCAGGTGGTTGTCGAGCAGCTTGCCGAACTCCTTCGCGGACCACCGCTTCCCCGGCTTCCAGGACTCCAGGAACTTAGCCGATTCGAGCATCAGCTCCTTGTCCTCCGCCGGATTCCCGGTGATGTTGCTGTCGTCCAGGATGGCGATCCAGTCGTAAGACGCCTGAGCGTCCTCAGCATCGATCAGGTGGACGATCTGCTCGGTGGTCAGTTCCATGGTCACTCCTCGTCCTTGTCGGTGAAGTACACAACCTCGTCCTCGGGGATCACGAGAGGCCACGACAGCTCCTCCGTCGTCACGTAGACCATGCCGGACGTGATCCGCACCTCCTTCACCGTGACCGGGATGCCCTTCTCCGCCCCCTGGCGGGCCACGTCGATGACGACCTTCTCCAGCATCTCGAAGTCGCCCAGCTCCCAGGCCCTGACGAACTCCGGCGCTACGGAGTCCTCCCCGTAGTTGCCGGTGATGTGCCTGTCCAGTCCCTGCATTTCAGTTCCCTCCCACGAGTGTCTGCACAACCTTGTTCAGCGCCTTCTGCGCCGCCCGCTTCCCCGACTCGATGCTGGAGCAGCCGAGGTACGTCTCGTCGTCCACACCAAGGAACACGGAGTAGCTGGGCTCCGTCCCGTCGCTGTGCTGGAAGACGTCAGCAACCTTCCGGTCACCGATGTAGCCAACCCACAGCTCACCCTTGGGGTGCTCCTCCTGGCGCCACTCGATCTTCTGCGCCTTGACCGGTGGATTCTTCTTGGGCTCCGCCGGATGCCCCCTGCGGACCGCCTCTACCCGCGTGGCCCCGTGCTTGTCGATCAAGGCCTGAAGGTCGATACCGATACCCCGGTCGTCGTACACCTCGATGACCTCTGGCTTGGGACGCCCCGGCTGCCAGTAGCGCAGCTTCCACATGTCAGTCCCTCCAGTTCCGCGTGGCCAGCTCGGCCGAGCGCATGTCCAGCCGCTCGCTCAGTCCGTCGGCGATGCCCTTCAGGAATCCTCGCGTGACGGTGTCACCGATCCCCTCGGCTTCCTTCCGAATCTGCCCGATGGCCCACTCAGCTCCGCGCCGGAACTCCTCGGTGCGCACCGCGCTCATCATCAGGCTGAACAGGGCCTCCGGAGTCGGGGCCTCGGTAGCACCCCGAGCGCACACCAACCCCATCTCGGGGATCGGAGTGGACTCCTCCTTCACGTGCGGGGCGCCCAGGCTCGACTGCTCCAGCAGCTCGTCGAAGTCCTCCTTCACCCGCCCGTTGGCGCGGTCGACCCACTCCTGGCAGATATCGCGCAGCCACTCCGGCGCGACACTGTCCTCGTCCAGCGGGCCCAGGAAGGGCAGGGGGTAGTTCCTCTTCGTGACGACCTTGCCGTCCTTGACCTTCTGACCGAACACGTTGACAGCCGACACCGACCACACACCGTCGGTCTGGCCGATTCCCATGCTGACCCCCACGGGACGCAGATAGCCGCCCGGGTGATCGGGGTGCGACGTGTCCGGCGCTCCTGTCACGTCCAGGTGGAGCTGCCACATGGCGCCGTCCTGGACCGTGTACTCGACCTTGCTCATCGGTTCTCCCTCTCCCGCAACGCCAACAGGGACGACTCTATGCGAGCCGCCCCTGCTAGTCAAGTGATTTCATGAAGCAGGTTGCGCCTACCCGACCGACTCCCATCGGCCGCCCGTGAACCGGGCCTTATAGGCACTCTCGATGGCCGTCTGGAAGGTGTGGAACTGGCCCGCCTCTCCCCGCGTGACGACGTACATGCCGATCGCCCTCTTGGTGTCGCTGACCGCTTCCTCCCATGGCAAGTCGATGGCCTCCTCGTCCAGGTTGCTGGAGAGGCCGACGACCATCACCGCGCGACCCTGCCAGTAGTCCTCACCGATCAACCAACCCTCCCCGTTGAAGAGGAAGGGCCTTGGAGTCCTCGTCTCCGCCATACCGTCATCCGCGATGTTGTCCGTGTACGCGGCTGGCTGCAACCGAACCAGCAGCTCGCCCTCTGAAGGTGCGTTCTTGCCCATCGTCAAATCCTCCCCGCCCCATAGTTAAATCCCCGAAATTCTCCGGCTCGCCCCTGCTGGGAGGCCGGGAAGACTACTTGGCGCTCCGCGCCTGCGCCAACGCCTCGCGGCCCTTATCGGTGATCTCCATAACCCCCTGGCGTGGTAGTTCCGAGGTGTCCGCAGCGCCGTTGGTTGCCAGGTCCATCAGCGCCGACGAGGCATACAGACGCACCAGGCCACGGTCGACCAGCGACTTCAGGATCGACCAGTTCTTCAGATGCACATCCGTCACCGGACGGGGCTCATCCCACCAGTTCAGCGGGGCCAGCACCAGGAACTCACCCGTATTGAGCGTCACTTCGCCTTCCTAACGGCCTTCTCGAAGGCGTCGATGGCCTCCTCGACCTCGCGGCCGGACACCGGCATGTCCTGTGAGCCGACGCTCAGGAGCACCTCCCGGGCCCGCGTCAGCTCCGTACTGGCGACCGGCTCCTCCTCCGCGACGAGCGCATCGGTCTTGGCTAGGAAATCGATCACCTTCTGGTGCGGGCTGACTCCCATGGCCTTCGAGAAGTGGTAGTACATGCCGTCGTGGAAGACGAGTACGCCCTTCAGCTTCTGGTTGGCATACGCACCCCAGTCCATGAAAGGCGAGACGTGCTCCATGTTCGACCGGCCGATCTCGCCCGCGAGCTGGTCCTCGCAGGCCCCGGCGAGTTCGCTGTACGCCGCGCCCAGGAAGTTGTCCAGGGCCTGACGGAACTCCTCCGGCGACCACTCACGCCGGACGCCAGCGAGGTCCAGGTACTCGCAGAGGACCAGCGTCATGCCTTCGATCTCGTCTTCGGCCTTGGTGAAGAGGGAGTGCCACTCGCTGGTCGCGTGGCCGTTCTCCTGCATGACACGGCGGATGTGACTGGTGGTGTACCTGCTCATCGGATCTTCCCCTGCTCGATCAGCTTCTCCACCAGGTCCGAGAACGTCGCCTTGCCGTCCTCCCGCGGCAGCGAGCGCAGTGGCGGAGGCGTGCACACCATGCGGCCGGTGACCGGCACGTTCAGCACCCGCGGCGGGAAACGCCGGGCCTCCGGCCCGACCCGGCCGTAGTAGTCGTGGAAGGTGCGCTCCTTCCAGGCCCGGCGTACTTCCGGGTCCTCGATCAGCCGGTAGTCCATTACTTGATCTCCCCGCGCTCGTACCGCTCCATGACGTCCAGCAGTGCTTCCAGGACCGCGATCGGCTTCTCCCCGCCGCGCCACACCTCGATGCCGTGCAGGCGCAGCGCCTCAGTCAGACCGTCGCGTCGCTTCTCAGCCTCGTACGCCTCCTTGGTCATCACCTTGGTGTAGCCGTAGTTGTCAGCGCGGATCCCGTTCTCGATCCGGTACGACAGCGTCTTACCCTCGGGGCTGTCCTCGCTCAACGGGGTGTGCAGCAGCGTCCGGCCGACCTTGACGACGGTTACCTCCTGGGGCACCTGCTCCCGCTCACGCGCACCTCCCATGCGGGTCAGCAGTAGCAGCTTGTCCCCGACCTTCACGCCCTCAAGGCTTCCCATCAGTCCTTCTCCTCGTCCTCGAACACGTTGTGGTGCGCGCCCGGCCCGGCGACGCGGTTGCCGTTGCCGACGACCACCATGACCGGCTTCGGATCCTCGTCCTTGACGTTCCTGATCGCGTCCAACACCCGCTTGAGGTACCCGCTCACTTCTCCGCCTCCAGTACCTTCACTGTGCTGATGTAGTAATCGGAGGAGTTCCACCGGCCCGTGCGCCTGCTCACGTACCGGAGACGCAGGCGCTTCTCCTTCATGGCGTAGTCCGGCTGCCAGTCCCACTCCACGGGGTCGGTGTACTTCGCGACGCTGTCCTGGGCCATCTCCATAAGCGGCCGGATGTCCGTGCTCACGCCCATCGGGAACGACCCGCTGTGAACCACGTACATGGTCTCGTCCATCAGTCCTTCTCCTTGATCTTGCCCCCGGCCACCGGGGTCCAGGAACTCACGCCCTTCACCTTCGGGGCCTTCTCGATTGCCGCGCGGTTGGCCTCCGCCAGGGAGTCGGCCTCGACCTCCATCCGCAACGACGCATGCCCGTGCAGGTACACCATGTACTTCGGCATTACTCGCTCTCCTCAGCACCGCACCTGCGGCACTCGATCCCGTCGTAGGCGTGCTCCGGGTAGACGTTGCCCTCAGCGTCCACGCACTCGTTGTCGTCCACGGTGTCCAGGTGCAGGCCCGGCGTCGGCCGGTTCACGAACTCCGTCAGCGACTCGATCTCGTCAAGCAGAACGGGCCTGTCCGTCGCGTCGCCCGCCAGCTCCGTCGGAGTGATCTGGATGCTAGGCACCTTCGCCCGCGCCGCAGCCAGCAGCTCGTCCCGCTTCGCCACCAGTTCCTCGATCTCCATCTCAGCCTTCCTCGTCTTCCTTGACCGCCCGCATCAGCGCCTCGGCCTCCGCGTCCTCGCACTCACTGACAGGGGTAACGCTATCGGTGTCACCGACAACTGTCAAGCGGTTCCATGGACTCGGTTTCCGCCCTCTCGGGCATACGTTCACACGGCCCGGTTACCCTGCACACATGCAAGACGCACTGCTCTGGCGCGACACCAAGGCCGAGGCCGACCTGGAAGCCGACAAGCTGCGGCCAGCCGCCCGGCGCAAGGGCTACGACGTCGTGGTCCGCGGCCGTCAGCGCTGGTATGGCAGCCATGTCTACACAGACCCTCCCTACGGTGTCTTCCTCGAACCGCTAAATCGCTGAATCTCCGTCCTCGGGTTCCTGCTTCGGGTACCTGTCGACGATGTCCACCGGCACGACCCGGTTCTTCACCAGCAGGGCGCGGCTCAGCAGCTCCTCGATCGTCGGACTCGGTTTCCCTTCGTTCGTCATGAGCACAGTGTCGCGTTGATAGGCACCCCGGTCCCCCAATTCACCGATACTCTCGACGCATGAACCCTCTCTACCTTGAGGCCGATCAGGTCATCGACGTCGGCTCCGTGGACCCCATCCTGCTGACTGTCGTCTCCTCCGAGCGCGATGGCCTCAATCCCTTCTGCGCCCGCGTCATCACCGTCGAGCAGGAGTATCCGCTGCTCATCCCTGTTGATGCCAAGGTCAAGCTGCATCGGCCTGCCAATTCGTGAGTCCCCCTATTCCCCAATTCCCCGAATCTACGGCCACTGTGACACTGTTCGCCCCTGCATCGTGGTGCGCTGCGCGAAAACTCGGGCCCTTTGCATTCGCAATGTTTGCGCTAAGGGTAGGGGGGTCGAATATTTATTCATTGGCCCTTACACTATTGACATCCCCCGCGTCAACCCCTTAGGCCGGGCAATTTCAAGCCTCGCGCTTCCATCCAGTATCTGTACCCTTTGACCTGCGGTGATGTACGTCACAGCATCTGGTAAGGCATAACCGGGCACACCTGTCAACACCTGGGGGCGCGAAATATTATGCAGGGCAATTCGGCGATATTCAATCAGGCCACTGCCAATTACGCGGCATTGCGAACGTGCAAATAGGGCCTGGCAAAGCGGTGTGGGCAAACACGCTGTAGCAACTACGAGCAAAGGCGAGCCGCGGTGCATGGTTCTATGCAATTGGGGTTTAAGTGAATTGCCAGACACACCCTGTGTCGGCACAGAGCCTGGCGACCGCATGGCCGTGCATGTGTCTGTGCTCTGTGTAGGGGAGGTGATGGGGAGCCCTCCCTTTCCCCCGGATTGGGCGACCCTGGGGAGGAGGTGTCGGCATGGCTGTACGGCTCTGTGGCGGCCGTAGGGAGGCAGACAGCAGAAAGCCCCCCACCGGCCCGGGATTGGGCGGTGGGGGGCGTACGTGGCGCCGTGTGGCTAGTCGGTCATGTGGCGGAGGACGTCATCCATGGGAGCGCCGTTAGGTCCCGTAAGGTGCTCCGCTCCGAGAGTCCGCCCATTCAGTAGCTCTCGGGACCCTGCTTGGCATTCGCCAGCCTGGCAGCCGCAGCGTGCGCACCCGACCGAGACGCGTACTGCTGGAACTCCCCGATCGTGTCGATAGCTCCAGCGTCCGAGCAGAAGCGGACCGAGAACAGGCGGGGGGTCGTCATGTCGAAGCGCTCGGACGACACGAAGTAGGCGCCATCCCGGGTCGGGTAGACGTGCTCAGAGATGCGCGACGAGAAGAAACGGAGGGTGGAGCGGTCGAACCAGTGGGGAGCCTGGCCGTTCTTCGCGGCGGTCTTGATGGCGTCGAGGGTGTGCAGCATGGCGAAGCCTCCTGTATTGGGGCGGTGTGTGTTGGGTGGGGGAGGGGCGCTCCTCCTCCCCCGGATCGTGCGTGGGGGGTGTTCAGTGGAAGATCAGACGTCGAGGAGACCGGCGTTGACCTCGTGGCAGGACGCGTGGGAGTCGATGTGCTGGCGGATCTCATCGAGGTCGGGAGCCGTGCCGTTGTGGCGCGCGGTATCGACGATCAGAAACAGCGCGTTACAGTCACCGATGGTGAGCGCGTTGACGTACGACCAGACCTCTTCCTTCTCCAGGGCTTCCCAAGAGATGCGCAGCGCTTCGGGGGTCGTGTAGGTACCGGCGGTGACGAAACCGCGATCGTCGACCGCGATAATCGCGCGCTCATGGTCGAACCGGGCGAACCAACCAATCGTGTCGGTGTCGCCGAGTTCGGCGTCCTGGCTGCTGTCCATCGTCAACGCGTGCAGACGCTCGGCGAGGGGAGACTCGTACTTGTGCGACTCCCACCCTTCCAGGTGAGCGCAGTTGGCGACGCACGCACGGTACGGCCAGCCGCAGAGGGGGTTGTGTCCCTCCTCCTGGCCCAGCTTCGCGGGGGTCGCCTCCGGGGCGGTGTCCTCCCATCCGTATGAGGCGACCAGCATTACGGAGCCTTCCTCGCGGACCCCCTGCATGCGGCGTACCTTCGCAGCCTGGCGAAGGCTCCAGGTGCTCAGGTCCTCCCCTACCAGCGTCTCGGACAGCAACAGCTCTGCGCGCTTGTCGCCACGCTTCAGCCACACGATGGTGCGCTTGCTAACCCAGCACTTTCGGCCGTTGGCGATGTTGCTGCGGGCGTGTTCGATGGCCGCCGCTTCCCCGTTGGCACCGTACGCAGCGACAGTCTGCGCGCCATAGCGGGAAACCGAGGAGTACACCTGAACGTAGAAATCAACGGCGCGATCCGTCTCCTCAGCGCCCGACAGTTCGGCCCACGCCAGAGCGTCAGCGAGCGTGACAGGGGTCGTCTCCTCGGCCGCGTCCTGCTCTTCTGCGCGCGCCACAGCAGACGCGACGTAGTCCAGGGTGGGGAGATCACCGCCAGCCTTGAGGTACTGGCGGACCAGCTCACCAGCCTTGGTCAGGACGTGGTGCGTGATCTCCTCGCGGCCGATGCCGACAACCTCGGTAACCGTCTCGACCAGACCGAGGCGGACCAGGACCGCCAGGGTGTTGGGGCGACCGTCCACAAGGAAGCGACCGTCCGTGACGGTTCCGGAGGGCGGAACCTCGCCCGTGTAGAGAGCGGCCGTGCTGATGGCGGTTGCCTGAGCCGCGGTGATCGTGCGTGCCATTGGGGTGCCTCCTGGTTTGGGGCGATCGGTGAGGTGGAACGGCTCGACTCTGCCCCTAGGGGGATCACTTGTCAATCGATCCCATGAGAATAGTTGACCTACTTTGCCAAGGCTTGACTGGGAGAGGCGGGCGAACCGGGACATCCCGCCCCCTCAGAGCGTTGCCTTAGACCGTGGCGGTCGGCCCATCGGGACCCACGACCAGGGCGATTCCGTCCCACCGGGCGGCGGACACGCGGCCGGAGGTGGCCAGGTCAGCCGCCCATGTGGCACCCTCGGCGTGCGCCTGGCCCAAGAGGTCCCACGCGTCGGCCAAGGTCATACGCTCGGCAGGGTCGTCCCCGAGCCGCACCCACTGGAAGCGCTCGTGCGCGACGCGGCAGTAGTGCTTGTAGCCCTCATCCGTGGCCGCGATCCTGCGCGCTACGCGCATGTAGCCGCCCGTGAACCACGCCAGGGGATCTACATCATTGGTTGCGGAATTCCGATTTGACTCCGGCGCGGATTCCGATTCGGTCCGCTCCGGAGTTCCGATCTGGTCCGACTGGGGAGTCTGGTCCGGAGTGGTCTGAAACTCCGCCTTGGGGCCCCCCTCGGCCGGTTCCGATTCCTCAACGGGCGCGGGAGTGGGGGTGTCCACCTTCTTGCGAGGGGTCCTCTTCTTGGCCGGAGCGTCGATCTCGTAGGGCTTGGGCTCGGCCACGTCCGACTCAACCAGGGTGCAGCGGGTGAGCACGGTCGATTTCACACCCTTGTACTCGTCATGAGCCTTCACCGTTCCGCGGAAGGTGACGCGGGCGCCCTTCTGGTCCCCCAGCGCATCGGAGGACGCGAACCACTTGACGATCACACCGCTGTCCTCGGCCCGCACCTGATACAGGGTGGTGCTGCCGTAGTTGTCCTCAATCCAGCGGATCGACTCGACGATGCCGGTGAAGGTGAGACGGGACCCCTTCACCCCTGCTTCCTTGTCGGGCGCGGTGCCGATCCACTCGGAGGGCTGGTCCTCACGGGCCTTGCGGATGAGCGTCTGTTCGTTGTGGCGTGCCCACGCCTGCGGAGCGGAGGCCAGCAGACCGACGTAGCGGCGGGAGACGAACTTACCCGCAGCGATGCTCTTGAGGTTGCGGACGTACTCCGACTCACCCGCGAAATCGTCGGACAGCAGGAAGTCACGGATCTCGCGAGCACGCTCCGCAGCCTCTTCGGCCAGCGGGCGGATCTTCGCCGCGAATTCCTTGTCACCCTTGCTCTTGGGGTTGGGGTACAGCGCAGCATAGACCTGAGAGCCGGTGGAGGTGCCGTTCCAGTCGCCGGACCGGACGTAGCCGTACAGCTTCACGACAGCCCACGCGACCGAGAGAACGGTCTCCGGGGAGTAGTCGGGGGCGGAGTAGCCTGCGCCCTCTCCGAGCATCTCGCGGGCCTTGGTGGAGTCCAGCCACGCGATGCCCGCGTTCCAGCCGGTGAAGTCTTTGATGCACGAGGTGCCTACCTGGACCTGCTCGCCGGTCTCCTCGTTGCGCACGAGATAGGTCTTCGCACGGGCGCGGGTGGTCTTGCAGTGGTCGCACCACCCCTCCCGCAGGCTCTCGCGGTCGACACTCTCGACACCGGGGAAGGTGCGCACCACGAGGCCCGCGTTTGCGTCGTAGTCCAGAGTGGCGATGAACGCCCATCCGTTGTGCTTCGGAGCGTCGCCCGTGATGGCGGTCTCGTAGAACACCTTGGTGACCTTGAACCCGAGTTCGTTCTCCTCGGTCTCCTCGGCCATGCGGTAGGCCAGGGAGAGGGTGCCCGCGAGACCCTTCCGCGCTGCCCGCTCATTGATCTTGTCGAACTTCTCGCGGGTCGCCTCGAACTGCGCTTCGGTGAGCCGGACGGCCCAACCGTCGTAATCCTCGGCCAGCGTGATGATCGGGGTAGTCATGTGGTGCCTCCTGCGGTGGGGCGGTTGCTGTCAGGGCACCAGCATGTCGAAGGGGGAACCGATTGTCAATCGATCCCCCCGATTCGATTTACGCGGCGGTGCTGTCACCTTCGCTGACCTGCGGAGTCTCCTCCGGAGGGCCCACCCAAATGGTGATCTTGGGTAGGGTGCCCTCGGGGCAGGTGCCCCGCGTCCAGGCAGCGTTGACCGCGTTGGCCATCTGTGTCAGGGACCAGCGGATAGCGTCAGTGGTGTTCATGCCCAGGCGGGCGAGGATGAGCAGGTCCTCATGGCACAACTCGTCTACGCGGGCGCCTGCCAGCTTGCCCACCTCCGGGGGCCCGACCTTCTTCGCGGGCGCGGACTTCTGCGCGGTACCCATCAGGCACACACCTCCGAACTCTGATCGTTCGCGGGGGCGGAATCCGATTCGTCACCGGCCGCGGTTCCGTTCTGGTCCCCGGGGGTGTTCTGATCGGTGGCCTTCCACTTCTCCACCTGCACGGCCTCCGCAGCCTCGCGGGTGGGGTGGCCCATGCTCAGGCCAGCCGGACCCCACGACGCCCAACGCTCCCCGTCCTTCACGTACTCGGCGGTGCAGAAGTACGAACCCCCGACCTTGACGCCGTCGATGAGCAGGTAGTAGTCCTCTCCCCACTCGTCACCGCTTCCCAGAGTGTCGTACCCCTCGTGCTCAGGCACGCGAGTAACGATGGGCGCACCCTCGACGCTCTTGACGGCCTGCGGTTGCGCGTGGGTGTGCAGGGTGCGCCCCGGGCGGTCCTGCTCGCCCGCCGGGCCGTGCGCCTGGTCGTGGAACTCCTGCTGCGCGGTGATTGGCCAGTTGTGCATGCCGTCCAGCTCCGCGTAGGTGTAGCCGTGTTCGCTCACCAAGTGCTCGGCCAGCCCCAGTGCGTGACGGGCGGGATCCCCCTCCTTGGCGCCACGCGCAGCCTGGAGAATGGCGACCTGCGCGTCCTCGGACGCGTGAACCCTCTCGGCCAGCGCGCCGAGCTGAGCGTGCCCCGCCTCCATGAGCGCGCGGTGGCCGTCGTGCTGCTCCTTGGCCACCGGAACGAACCACACGGGGCACGGCTGGCCCGCGCTGTGGTCGTGGCTGGGGTCGACGGCTCCGGCGTTTTCGATGCGGATCACGCCCTTGTCGTCCACCGTCACGGCGTCCCCACGCTTGCGGGCACGGGCCATCATGTCCCGGACCGAAGCGGAGTTGTCCTCGCACACCTTGCGCGCCCACCCCAGGCCCACGCCTCCGGTGTGCCGGGCGTACCTGCCCTTGGGTTCGATCTCCTCCGTCTGCGCGGTCAGCACCACATACGCGCCCTTGCCCTGGATTCGGATCTTGGCGCCGTTGGTGTCGATCTGCGTCACGAGGAAACCGACTTCCAGTGCGTCCAGGAGGGCCGATCGCGCGTCCTCAATCGGGCCCATGTCCTCCTGCCGCTCGCCCACGTGCTCGATGGACGTGTAGGTCTTGTAGCCCAGGCGCAGCAGTTGACTGACGCGGTTCTCGCGCCGGATCTCGGATACCTTGCGGTACCCCTCGCTCGCCTCCTCGCGCTTGCGCTGGATGCGGGCGGCGATGCGGGCGCCCCGGTAGGTCAGGCGGACGAAACCGCCCTCGGCCGCGGCCAGCCCACGGCGGATCAGCGCGTTGCGGGTGGTGCTGCGGCCGAATAGATAGTGCGACTCGTCGATCACGCCTTCGACGAGCATGTCCTCCATGCTCACGCTGAGCGCCAGGTCCTTGGCTGCGGTCATGACTGCCTCCTGTGGTGGGGCGTTTCGTGCTGACAGGAAGGACGCTACGGGACCCCGACCCGCTTGTCAATCACTTCCATGGACCCAATTTCTCTGCTTTGCTTCGGGCATGCAGAAGCCCCCCACCGGCCGCGGAAGCGGAGGTGAGGGGCCTTGAGTCGAGCCCAGGTTACCGGGCGCGGTAGATAGAGCCTGAGATGTTCTTGCGCAGCAGGCGGTACAGCACGCGCCAGCCGGTCACCTTCTCCGCGGGCGCAGGCACACCATGGTCGTCCTCCCACCCCTTCTGCACGCGCCGGAGCAGGGCGTTCCACTGGTTCTTGTCGATGAGCGGCGCGCAGGTTCCGCACGCACTCCAGTCGCCTGCGTATCCCTGATTCTGACCTGTGACCGGGTGGACTCCCGCGATGAAATCCCGGCAGGGGAGGACCCACATCTCCTCGCCCAAATCCGAATTGCAGAAGTCGCACCGACTCCGCACGTCCACCGTGTCAGCGTCCGCGGGAATCGGCTTGTGCCCGCTCAGCATGTCCTGATCGTGGTGGTGCCAGGATTCCGATCCCGTGCCCGCCTCGATCTTGCGCTCAAGCGGCCTTCGGCACACCTTGCACACCTTGGGCGGGGCGCCTCCCGAGCCCGCCCCCGGATAGGCTCCCTCCAGCAGCTCGGCCATGACAGCCGCGAGAAGCACGCCTCCGGTCTCGTCATCGAGCTGGTGGCCGCAGGACCCGCAGGCCCCGCTGAATCCGTCGTAGTTGGTCAGCGGGGTATTGCAGCTCGGACAGGGGATGTCCGTGGTGATCAGCTTCACTGGGTGTTCTCCTGGCCCGGCTTGAGGATGCGGAAGGCGGTGCCATCCTCGGCCGTCAGCTCCGCACCGTTCACCATGTCTGCTAGGTGGTCGGCCAGTTCACCGTACCGCAGGCCCCTACGCTGCATCTCGTCCGTCAGGGGGCCCCAGCTCGCTTCGTGGACCAAGTCGGCGGTCTTCACGGTACGCCAGGACGATCCCTCGCGAGCGTCCTTCACCTGGGCCCAGAACGACGTGGCCTTGTCGTTGTTGGTGCTGGTGCCCACGTCATTGCCGAACCGGTCGGTGAGCATGCCACGAAGAAAGTCGAGCTGGTTGGCGAACTCGGCACGCTCGCCGGGCAGCATCTCACTGACGATGCGACGGGCTTCATCGTTCTCGCCGATGAGGATCTGGTACAGGGCGGATGTCTCGCTGAACGTGGTGACGGCCGGACCTCGCATGGTTCGCTCCTTGTCAGGGCGTTGTGGTGGTTACAGGTACGACGGTACCGGTAGGAACATCGCTCGTCAAGCGGTTTCACGGAATTACTTGCTGGTGGTGTATCGTCGCTGCACTACGCGGCCGGTGCGAGGCTGCTCGACCTCTATCACCTGACCAGGCTTGACGACTACGGTCTCGATGTCCGAGGCTTTCTCGGCCCGCAGCCGTTCTACTCTGTCGTCAGCGCTCGGCCGGTCGTAGCTCACTACGGACACGTTCCGTCGACCGCCCTTGGTCCAGAGGATCTTGATGTTCTGCATGGCTATCGCGTCTCCATAACCTTGTACGCGGCCTCTCCGACGCGCTCACGGATGCGGGCAAGCAACGTAGCCCCGACACTCGTGTTGTCCAAGATCCACGCAACGCTTCGAGACTTGAGGTCCTCTGAGTTCCGTACGCCATGGAGGGACAAGGCGTTGGCAGTGCGGTGTCCCCTGTAGTCGTGCCCCAAGAAGTCGTACAACTCACCTCCGTGACACCCGGCGCAGTTGAAGCAGTCGGAGCCGGAGGACTCCAGTGGGATCCCCATCTTGCGTTCGATCTCGCGGGTGACCTGCGCCTGCTCGAACACGGCCATCAGCAGCTCATCCGCTCGGCCCCGGGAGATTCCAGCTTCGAGCATGGCGTCCAAGGCCTCGTCGTAAGCGGTTCGGTGCTGGGTCATCTGTTGCTCCTAGTCCCCGAGCTGCGCGTGACCCTGCGCGTGCAGCACTACAGACAGCATCTGGATGGCGGAGTTGGCGTCGTGCACGGGGATATCGCAGGAGACGTTCCCGTATAGCACCAGGTGCAGCATGTCGAGTCCGGTCTCTTCGTCCTCGTCCATGTGGTAGGAGGTGAGGATCTCCGTCCTCTCCAGCTCCGCCAGGATCCGGAGGGAGTCGTCGGAGAGACCGCCCGCGAGGGTGGCGAGGATCTTGGGTACCGTGTCCTCCTCCATGACCCACACGTTGTTAGTACCCTCGCGGTCCTGTACCAGGAGGGCGACGTGCTTCCCCTCCCTCCCCGGCACCGCTACGTACTGCGCGGCCAGGACGTCGCGGGCGAGGAAGGTCTTTGTCTCTGCCATGGTGTGCTCCTGCTCAGTGGTTGTGGGTGGTCGAGGCTTTGGTGGTACTCAGACGTCGCGCTCGGCCTCGTAGGCGTAGCGCTCGTACCGCTCGTCACCCAGGAAGCTGCGCAGGCTCTTGGCGACCTCCAACCACATGGTGTACGTCTTGCGGTTCTCCTCGCTCGGCTCCATGTCCATGTCGTCGGCATACTCCTCGAAGTCGTCGGAGGCTTCGGCGGTGGCGGAGTAGTGCACGGCCGTACTGAGAAGGGAAGCAGCGTCGACCTCGGACGTGTCCGTGATGTCCACGGACCAGTCGTGCTCAAGGGTTCGTCCCTCGAAGTGGAAGACGCCCTGGTAAGTGCGCCTCCAACCTCCCTCGCTGACATCAGCGGTCAACGTGATTCCGTCGGCAGCGATCAGCTCGGACAGCAGCATGGTGTTCTCCTCAGACTCGGGTGGTGGCGTTCGGGACGCGGGGGCAACCCTGGGCAATGTAGTCCTGCCAACTGACAACGTGGGCTCTGGTCGCCTGTATGCGGGTCAGGAGGAGACGCTGACGCTTGGGGGTCCTCTCCTTCCGCCAGCGGATCTCCAGCACGGCCAGCTCCTCTTCGCGCTGCCGGATCAGCCTGTCGGCTGCCTCCCGGCGTTCCGCGGAGAGGAAGGACCGGAACGGGCTCGCCATCTCTACAGTCCCAGCTGTCCGGTGACATCGAGCAGGACCTCTCCGTCGCTCAGCATGCGCGGAAGGTCGTGGCCACCCTTGGATATAAGTCCGCCCAAGCCCTCCCCGCGCAGCGCGTCCGTAGCAACGATGACGTGCGGCCGGATCACCAGCTCTCCGACGATGAGCTGGTGACTGCGCTCGCTCCCGTACCGCATCGGATGCAAAAGAGTGGGAACGCGGCTCGCGCCTGCGAAGCTGACCACACCGTCTCCGGCGTTCTGGACGTACATCCATGCCGGTACGCGGTGTGCACGGTCCCCGAGCAGGTACCTGATCTGCGCGTCAGTCTCATTGATATCCACGGCGTCCTCCTGGTGTGGGGTGCTCTTGCAAGGGAAACGCTACGGGGACCGCTAGAGCCTGTCAAGCGATCCCCGGAAATTGGTTGCGCTACTTCTCTCGGATGTAACACCCGACCGCGCTCGGCTCGACGTCCTTCGTCTCGGCCCACGGGAATCGGATCGTGACGCGCCCCGGGTCGTCGTCCTCCAGGGACCCCCGGAAGGACACCATGTAGCACCAGTCACCGGTCTTGATCAAGGTGAGCTGGTCGCCCTCCTTCACCGGCTCGTCCTGGCCGTACCGCATCAGCTTGACTGCCATCACTACTCCTGGTCTCGTATGGCTTCGGTCTGGCGTGCGTACATACGGTCTAGGCGTTCAGCCCTGCATGCTGCGGGTGTACTCTTCCCAGCCGCCATCCGGCACCGTGGAGTTGCCGTGCTGGTCCTGCTCAGTGTCGGCCCTGTCCGGCTGCATGGGGTGGGCACGCTGGTCGTAGCCACCCGTGAGGTAGCGTCGAATGTGCGCCAATGTATGGAAGTTGGGGCGCTCGACCATGTCCATGTACTTGAGCGCCTGGTCAGCCCGCCACTGGAGGGTGTGCACCTCTCCCTCGACGAGATTGATCACGTCGTCAATGACCTTCTCGCCAAGCTGCTGCTTTCGCTGCTGGTCCATGACCTACTCCTGATCTCGTATGGCTGCACGTTTGGAAGTCTGGCGGGTTCTCTTCCGCCGCGGGCTGGAATCGTGTCCTCCGGCCGCTGCGCTGCGCCTGCGCTCCTGCACGGCGCGGATGTGCTCGGGGTCCTGCTTATGGGCGTTCACGTCTACTCCTGGGGGCGGTAGGGGAGTTTCGGGTATCGATTCTCCCCTACCGCTTCCGGAGTATCGCTACTTGCGACGGCCCGCCCTCTTCAGGGCCTCGTCGATGACCTGCTCGCGCGTCTTGCCTTCCTTGTGCGCGATGGCGTCCGCCACACGGTGGATGTCAGCGGTGCGCTTCGAGGCGCCTAGCCAGGTCTCCTGGGATTCGGTGAGCCATCCCTTAGCCGCATGCAGGGTCTTCAGGGTCTCGTAGCGGTCGTGAGCCGGGTGGACCTTGACGACGTTCCCCGAACGGTCCACGACCCGCTTCTCCGGCACGTGCCAGTCGAAGACCTCCAGCGGGGTGCCGTCGGGGTTGGCGATGGCCTTGGCTGCCTTCTTCGCCGCAGCCGCAGCCCTCTTCGCCTCGCGCTCCAGCCGGACCTTCTTCTGCTCCGGAGCCTCCAGCTTCGTCTTCCGCTTGAGGACGTCGACCGGGGCCCATGAGAAGCACGTGGTGCAGGCCTTCTCGCCCGCCAGCTCGACCAGGTCCTCGGCAGACATGCCAGACTGCTCGGTCAGCCACGCGTACTGAGTGGTGAAGAAGCACGTGGTGCAGTCCATGTCCTTGTGGACGTGGCCGTTGGTGTTGGTCACCAGGTAATAGCGGGTCCAGCGCCCCCGGCGCACCCACTCGTCCTCGCGCCGGTTGATCTCCTCGTACTGGAGAAGGTCCACCTCCGCCTGGAGTTTCAACATCTCGGCGACCAGCTCGGCGTGGCGCTTCGGCGAGCGCTCCGGCAGCTTGGACTCGTAGGAGCCGGGCTCGGTCTCCTCGATCATCTTGACCAGCCGATGAGCACGGTGCTTCTTGGTGTTGAGGTCGGCGACCTTGCCGTACAGCTCGTACAGCTCGGTGTCGATCTCGACGGGGGTCATGGTGGCGAGGTCCATCTGACTGCCTCCTGTTGTGGGGCTCTTCGTACTGACAGGGACGACTCTATGCGAGCGCCCCTGTCGTGTCAAGCGGTTCTATGAGATTGATTGCGATCAGTACCGGCCCAGCGTGTTGCCGGTGCGCTGCTCGTGCTGCCTGCGCCTGCGGCTGACAGACTGGACGCGGTTCTCCAAGCGCGCGGACCACCCCGCGACCTCCTCGGAGTTGACGTCCCCGATCTTGCACTGTCGGAGCCAGAGAACGGGGTCGTAGCGCTCGGAGGTACCGGTGAGTGCGTCGGCGAGGTTGAACGCGATGGCGCGTCGGGCGCTAAGGTCCTGGTCGTCCGACTCGGCGAGGGCGGCGGACAGCATTTCGTAATCGGCCCGGTTCATGGGCATGGCGTGCCTCCTGGTGTGGGGTCTTGGCTTTGGCGAGCGTAAGGGCCGCCTCGCCCTGGTGTCGAGCGAGGCGGCCTGTACGGTGTGGCGTGGTGATCACGCGGCGATGGACGTCCGGCTGCCACCGATGGCCTTGGCGGTGCCCAGGCGGGCGGTGCGTCCGGCGTCGTCTCCGGCCGATCGTGCGGCGCGGCTCTCGGTGCCGATGCGGGACCCCTTCCAGGTGCCCTTGGCCGTGCTGTGCGTCGCGTGGTAGTCCTTCACCTCGTCCGCCTTGGCCTTGAGGACCAGCTCGGTGGAAGGGGAGGCGCTGTTGCCCGCCTCGTCCAGGACCTTCGCCTCGCGCTCCATGGACTCAACCACAGCCGCCGCACGGGCGTTGTAGAGGCGGTGGTACACGCGATCCGCGTAGCCCTTGTAGAAGTTCTTGCGGGCCTGCTGGGGGGTGATGGGGAGGTACTCCTCATCCGTGTCCCGGTCTCCCCAGCGGGACTTCCGCGTGACCTTACGCCAGACCCTCTCCTGCTTGTACTCGCCGGTCTTCAGCCACGCGTTCGCGGACTCGACCATCTGGAAGACCAGGGAGGCGTACAGGGTCTCGACTACCTCGATATCCGAGGGGAAGCCGAAGGCGATGACCCACGTGTTGCTGTTGGCGATGTTCAGCTTCACATCGTTGACGTCCGCGATGTAGCGGAACAGGTCGATGAAGTGGGCGTTGGCCTGCTTTCCCTTCGCCCCGATCGCGATCACCTTGTGCGTCGGCTGCTCGCGCTGCTCGCGCTTGGCGGTGTGCTGCCGAGCGATGGCGAGGTCGATGGCGTGGGTGCTGGCGAGTTCCTGCGCCTTCTGCATGAAGGCCTCGGCCTCATCGCCCTTGGCACTCTCGGCCTGGCGCAGGATCTTGGCCAGCTTGTCGAGCATGCGGTCGCTCATGCGGTCGCTCATGCGGTCGCTCATGGGGTGCTCCTCCTGGATGGGGGCTGTTGGTGGGGTGGTGGATCAGACGATGGATCCGTGGGCCTCACGGATCTCGTCGAGCAGCGCGTCGTGGTCCGGGAAGTCGATCTTCCCCAGGTGGAGCGCGTCGGAGACGTCGTCGTAGAGGCTGAGCAGTGCCCCCTCGTCGGCCAGTGCGGGTCCGGGCGACATGATCTCGGCCAGCTTGGCGCGGATGGCGGGTGGGACCTCGGGGTCGGTGTTCAGCGGAAGTGGCTCAAGGCTCATGGGATGCTCCTCCTCGGTGGGGGCGGTTGGTGTGGGGTAGACGCTACGGGTGCCGGTACCGCTTGTCAAGCGATACCGGCAAACCAATTGCTCAGACGCTGGCGAGCGCACCGAACTGGACGCCGTTGCGGGTGAACGCGTCGGTGAGGATGAGGCCCACCTCGGGGCCCATCAGCTCCTTCACCAGGTGCAGGAAGGTGCTGGCGAATTTCGGACCGTGGTGGTCACGGGCGAAGTGGTGACTCAGCTCGTGCAGGATGACGATCTCCCGCATGGCCCACGACAGTCCACCCTTGTGCGGAGGGACCGCGATGACGCCGGGGAACTCGTAGTGGGCGACATTCGTCCCCCTCCGAGCCCGAACCTTCACCGGGAGGATTGACTTCTCCGGCCACAGGGTTCGCACCCAGTTGAGGGCGAGGATGCCGTCCACGTAGCGCTGCACGCCTTCCAGGTCCCCGAACTTGCGCTCCAAGGGGACCAGCAAGCTGGACCCGTAGAAATCGAAGGTGGGCACGTCGACCTGGGCGAGAGAGGTCATGGTGTTGCACACGAACAGCTCGGCGTCGTACAGGCGCTGCCGCTGGAAGTCGTCCATGGTCAGACCGCCATACCGATGTGGGCGCGGATCGCGTCGCGCTCGGCGCACTCCACGGCGTTGCGCTGAGGCGACCTGATCAGGGTGGTGAACAGATCACTGGCCTCCGGACAGAGCATGTCGAACAGCGGGGAGCCGTAGCGCACCTCAGCGGTGCATCCGCAGGAGAGCCGCTGAAGTCCGCGCTTGGTGGTGTCGATGGTCTGAGTGCTCATGGTGTGCTCCTCCTGTGTGGGGGCGGTTGCGGTGACACGGAGAACACTACCGAGGAATCGATACCTGTCAAGCGAAGACCCCGAACCTCTTTCAGGGCCCGGGGTCGACAGTTGGAGAGCGGCAGGAGGTCAGTGAGTGGCGCTGGGCGAGGTGGTCACCGCGGCGACCGGGCAGGGAACCTTCACGTGAACGGTGTGCGTGTACGCGAGTCCGGGGACACCCGCGTACGGGGTACGCGCGGGCGTGGGCGCGCCGCCCTCCGGGCCGATTTCGATCGTCTCATTGCACGTGCCCGTGGAATGCAGGGGCGCGGGTACACGCATATACCTAGTGACGGTCGGAAAAGGCGGCGGATTGGAGTCCCCTTCGGTCCGATCAGAAATTCCGGTATGAATCGAAGAAGAATTCTGATTTGGGATAGCGGAAATTCCTGCCACCGGGATGGCGAGAAGTCCGATTGTGGCAGCGGTCGCCTTCAGGGCGTGGGAGAGATTCATATCAGCAGCGTACCGTTCCCATCGCAGTGGACACAGTCCGCTCCGTCCCGGTCATCCCCGGTGCCGTAACACCGCTTGCACACGACCTCTTTCGCCGCGCCTTCGTCCTCATCGGTGGAAGACACTGCATGCACGTGCGTACTCATGAGAAGTACTTACTCTCCCTGGTTGGTGTAGAAAGTTGGGACATCGACGATTTCCGCGTCGATGAATCCGCTGCCCTGCTCGATCATCCGGTCCGCCGGGATAGGGCGGTCGAGTGCGGTCACCTGCTCCCCTGCATCCCGCCCGAATATCCGGCTGATCATTCCCGCCTGGGCGCCGTTCCCCTTCGCCTCCATCTTGATGGAGAACGAGTCCTGCTCCAGTTCGGTCTTCACCTTGATGAGCTTCTGGAGACGGTCGATCTCTCCGGACAGGTTCGGATCCGCATATCCACCGGTCATGTCCTCCGCCATACGCATGAAGAAGACACGCTGCGTCTGCATCTCGATGAGGGAGTTCTGAAGCGCCTGCATCTGCGGCTTCGTCTTCAGTTCCACCGGGATGTCGTACGCGCAGTTGGATTCCTTGTCGTAGGCCGGGCACTTCTGGGCCAGGAAGCACGTCGAGCAGACCCGCATGGACTGGGACCGGGTGGTGACGAGAGGGATGTCCCTCTCCTTGTTCACGCCGTCCTCGGGGTCGGTGTAGACCTCCTTCTCCTGCACCACGCCGATGACCGGCAAGTTGATACGCGGACGATCCTTTCGAACGGCCGGAGTTGTTACGCCGTTGAGCACTTCTCCGGTAGTCGTATCAACTTCAGCCCCCTCCATTTGAGAGAAAGCCGAAAGTACCCCTGAGCCAGAAGTAGTAGCTTCTTCCGGCCGGTACTGGGCGATGGAGGCGGCGAGCTGCTGCCAGGACCAGATGGTCATGCGCAGGATCTCGTCGTTGTCACCGGCCTCGATCTTGTCTGGGTCGAATCTTGCCTCCACGAAAAGAGTCCGGTGACGCTTTCGCGCCTGGTCCTTATACTTCTTCGGATAGCGCTTCAATTCCCGGCCGGTCCACACAATTGTGTCTCCGTACTGGGAGGGACTCAGCCAGGAAGTAGATGCGACGGAACTCCAATTCACCGCAGACATTTCCGCTGGCTTAGTCATGGCAACTCCGTGCAGGAGTGTGCCGTATTTCCGAGTTATCTCATTGAGAACCGGCGTGAGGTTTCTACCGTCGAGATCCGTTTGCGTGACACCGACCCTCTTGTACCGCTGGGCGAGGCGGTCCAGCTCGTCGACTCCCCATTCCGCGTGCCAGATCGGCAGGAACTTATCCTCTGGGAGGTCCTCCCAGAAATCCTCGCGCCGGGCCTCGATCCACTCACGTCCGAGAACGAGCGCGTCGAACTCGGACACCATATGAAGCGCGTCGATGTTCTGCTGGACGAACGCCTCGTAATGCGCGGCGATCTCCTTGAGTTCCGCCGCCGTGTATTTGTCGTCGTCGGCCTTGTTCACGGTGTAGGCACCGGAGTCCAGGAAGACCTTCTGGCCCTCCAGGTAGTGGTCGGCGATGAGCCAGGGGCGCACGAACTTGGTGCGCCGCCTGAGCCCCATGTAGGACAGGGAGACGGTATCGACCCCTTCCTCGGCCAGCATCTTGCGCCAGCCGGGGATCTCACTACCGCCGAAGAACAGTTCCACGGGTTGTTTCTCCGAATCTCGTTGGGTTACTTCTTGCCGGTGCCGTAGTAGCGGGAAATGTTCGGGTCGTCTGGACCGTCGCCCATGAACGGCTTCAGGTGCTCGGGCACCTCGGTCGTGTACCGGACCTTGCCGGGCTTCCTCTTGACCTCGTTGCGGAAGGCGTCGCCGTGGGTGTATCCGGCGGCCTTCCGCTTCGCCTGGGCCAGTTCCGACTTGCGGGAGGCGATGGTCGACTTGTTGGCGCCGAGCGCGGTAGCGGAGTCCAGGCTGCGCTCGGCCGCGGGCACCTCGGGCTGGTGGGCCTTCGCCAGGGCCGCCTTGACGGCCTTGGTGTGCTTGGCCTCCAACTGCGCCGTGGTGCCGTTGTGCTCGGTGCGTATGACCTGCTCCTTGCCGTGGACCGTCAGCTTGGTCTCACGGACGTTGCTCTTCGAGGACGCGGACGCTGTAGGGGACCCGTTGCGGATCACCGCGCGAGCAGTCGGAGTATCAGGCTTAGTGGCAGCCTTGCGAGCACGCGCCGCCTTGGTGGCAGCGACGGTCTCGCCGACCATCTTGTCCCAGTCCGAGTCGCTCACCGACGGCTTGGCTGGAGTTGGGGCGGCCTTGGCCTTGCTCGCCTTGTGCTCGGCTATGGAGTCACTCAGCATCGCGTTCCAGGCCGAGTCGCTGACGGAACGCTTGGGAGCAGGCTGCCCGGCCGGAGGGGTGATCGGGGTCGGCGTGGGGGCGTGGTAAGTGCGCGCCGGACGAGGTGCCGGGGATGCTGCCTTGCGGTAGTCCTCCTTCTTCGGCGCCTTCTGTGGGAACTGCGCCGCGCTCTTCACCGGGGCCGGGGTGGACGCAGGAGTGGCTGGACTCCCCGCTGGCCGCGGGGATCCCAGGTGCTCGGGAGTGACCTTTCTGGATGGCTTCTGCGGTGCGAACGAGGTCGTCGATGGTGCCGGATCGGCTGGGGCGGATGGAGCCGGGGTTGACTTCTTCGCCCTCCGCAGGGAATCCAGGTGAGCGGCCTCAGC
>FTJU01002288.1_pt4 | contig 27581 bp, 27 predicted proteins | sample 1658961 | NCBI WGS metagenome assembly FTJU01 (sample SAMEA3914878, study PRJEB12502) | metagenome | biome: forest; material: soil | place: USA | collected 2012-03-12 | depth 0.3 m | reverse complement strand
TCGTCGCCGATCAGCTCGGCGAGAACGGGCGGCGGCGCAAACTGCACCAGTCACCGCGGCTCATGGCGCACTGGGGCGATAAGGGCCGATTGCAGGCGCTACACGGCCTGGTGCAGGACTTCCCAACCTATGCCGACCTCGACGTTTTCACCCCCGGCCCCGGATTTCCGCCGATCTGCACCATCTGGGGCGAGCAGAACCGCATACTGTCGGCCCGCGCCGGCGCCCGACTCGACGAGACACTGCATCCGCACACTCGAATTCAGCTCACGGAATGCGGCCACCTGCCTATGGTGGAGGAACCAGAGACCGTGACGAACATCATCACCACCTTTCTGTCCAGTCCGGAGGTACGGCCGTTCGGCGCCGTCAAACAACAAGATCAACACCCGGAATCAGGGTTTGACCGGGTGTTCTGTCGCGCCGAACGGCCGTACCTCCGGACTGGACAGAAAGGTGGTGATGATGTTCGTCACGGTCTCTGGTTCCTCCACCATAGGCAGGTGGCCGCATTCCGTGAGCTGAATTCGAGTGTGCGGATGCAGTGTCTCGTCGAGTCGGGCGCCGGCGCGGGCCGACAGTATGCGGTTCTGCTCGCCCCAGATGGTGCAGATCGGCGGAAATCCGGGGCCGGGGGTGAAAACGTCGAGGTCGGCATAGGTTGGGAAGTCCTGCACCAGGCCGTGTAGCGCCTGCAATCGGCCCTTATCGCCCCAGTGCGCCATGAGCCGCGGTGACTGGTGCAGTTTGCGCCGCCGCCCGTTCTCGCCGAGCTGATCGGCGACGATCCGGGAGATGATCGCATCCGGCAGCGCCAACCTGCGCGCCACTGGCGCCAGTGGCAGTCTGGCGTCGACCCAGGCCAGTGCGGACTGGCGTCCGGCGCGCATGGTGTTCCAGGTCAGGGGGTTGCACAGCACCAGGGCGCGCACATTGTCCGGATACGTCATCGCGTAGCGCAGCGAGGTGGCAGCGCCCAGACAATTGCCGATCAGCACGACATCGGTGAGGTCCTGTGCGGTGAGGAAGGCATCGAGCATGCTCACGTAGTCGGCGAGGCGATAGCCGTCGGCGGGTTGGTCGGATTCGCCGTAACCGGGTAGATCCAGCGCGAATACCTCGTGCTCATGCCGCAATTCGCCGACCTGATCGTCCCAAATATGGCGCTGGGCGCCCGCATTGTGCAGCAGGATGACCGGTGCCGCACTGCCCACGCGGTCATAGACCACATCCCGACCGCGATGCGTGAAGATCGCCACGTCGCCTCCTTGCGAGCGGATAGGCGAACACCTGTGTTCGCCAGTAACGCTTACGGTAGCGCGGATCCGGCGGCGAAGTGAATACCCTGGTGTGCGGTCGGTACGACGAGATCAAGTATCCGCGCGGAGGAAGCGACCCGTGCGGCGAGTGCCGAGGACCGGTGCCGCCACACCCGCGCCGAAGACGTACTGCCCGCCGACCAGGACCGCGACCACTGTGGCGTCATTGCGGTTGACCATGCGTGAGAGGTTGTCGAATACGCTGACCGGGGCTTCGGCGTAGGCATCGACGGTCTCGTCCAGATGTGCTGGATCGATGACCACCAGATCGGCGCGGTCACCTGGACGCAGATGGCCCGCGTCGATGCCGTACCAGTCGGCGAGTTCACCGGTGATGCGATGCACGGCGCGTTCGAGCGACAGGAACGGACAACCCGCGCGTTCGGCGTCGTACACCCGGCGCAGGAATCGCAGCCCGAAATTATAGAAGGCCATATTGCGCAGATGTGCGCCCGCATCTGAGAAGCCGAGCTGCACACCGGGATCCGCCGCGAACTTATCGAGTATCCGGGGTCGGTGATTGGAAATGGTTGTGCGCCAACGGACTTTGCCATGCACCGTCGACAATGAGCACGATCCGAGCGGCACGGTGGTGATGCCGTGCCGGATGGATTCGGCCAGTGCCGGACTCTGCAGCACCTCGACGTCGTAGTGGGTGTGGATATCGATCATGCCGGGAATCACCCACTTCCCGGCGGCATCGATGACGTGCGGGCAGTCGGATTCATCGAGCGGTTCGGCGGAGACGACGGCTATCCTGCCTTCGCGAATACCGAGATGGCGGATGGCCGACGGCGAGCCGGTGCCGTCGAACCACCGCCCACCTTTGACGATCGTGTCGTACATGAATCACTCCGCAGTGGAATCGGATAGGGCTTCGGCGATCCCGGCGCGCAGGACCTTGCCGGTCGCATTGCGGGTCAGGGGTGTAGTGGTGATCCGCCACCGTGCGGGCACCTTGTAGTACGCGATGCGCTGCTTCGCGAATTCGGCGAGTTCCTGTTCCGTTGTGGCGGTGGCATTCTCGACGACAACCAGCGCCGCGACCAGCTGGCCGAGATCGGCATCGGGCAATCCGACAACGGCGGATTCGCGCACCGCGGGATGTTCGTCCAGGCACTGCTCGACCTCAGTCGGGTAGACGTTTTCACCACCGCGCAGGATGAGATCCGAACGCCTGCCGGACAATCGGAGTCGGCCCTGCTCGAGGACACCGATATCGCCGGTGCGTAACCAGCGGTCGGGCGTGATGGCGGCGGTTGTCGCGGCCTCGTCGGCCCAGTAGCCGAGCATGACATAGGGGCTTCGCACCCAGATCTCACCCTCCACACCCTCGCCGACGGGTTCGCCGAGCTCGTCGCGGATCTGCAATTCGACCCCGATGACCGGGCGGCCGACGGTATCCGGGAAGGCGGCGAGTTCGGCCGGTGCGGCAATGGTCGCCGCGGTACTGCATTCGGTCATGCCGTAGCTGGTGACCAACGCGGTCTTGGCGACCGGAAGTTGTTCGCGCAGTTGCTGTTGCAGCGCGGCTGAGGACGGTGCCGAGTTGAGCGAGAAGGCGGCCAGCGAGGACAGGTCGTACTCGGCCAGATCCACGTCGAGCAGGCGACTCGCCATGGTCGGCATCGCACCCCAATTGCTGATCCGCTCCCGTTCGATCAGCCGCAGTATCCGGTCGGCATCGAACGCACCCTGGTAGATGACGGCGGTATCGCCGGTCGCCATCCGCGGCAGCACCAGATTGTGCAGGCTGGCGATGTGGAACAGGGGGGAGGTGAGCAGGAAGCGGCGTCCCTTCGGACTGCCGTCGTCGGAGCCGCCCTGGAAGGCGGCGGCGAGCGCGTCGTTGAAACGGTGATAGTCGATGACCGCCACCAGATTTCGATGCGAATGCACCGCACCCTTGGGGCGGCCGCTGGTGCCGCTGGTGTAGAGGATGACCGCGGGATCGTCCTCGTTCACCGGAGTATCCGGTAGCTCGCCGTCGCCGAATTCGGCGATCAGCGCGGGCAGGTCGTGCTCCATGGTCAGCACGGGCGCCGCTATATCGAGCCGCGCCAATTGTTCCGCGCGTTTCGCATCGACGATCAGCACCTTGGGGCTGGTGTGCGCCAAGCCGTAGGCGATTTCGCGCGGCATCCACCAGGCGTTGTAGCCGACCGTGATCGCGCCGAGCGTCTGTGCGGCCCAGAAAGCCACCACCCATTCGGCAGTATTGGCCGCGAGAATGCCTATCCGATCACCCTTTCCGACGCCGTATCGATCCCGCAGCGCACGAGCCAGCGCGCCGACGGCGGCCACGTGCTGGGCATAGGACATGCGGCGGTCCTCGGTGACCAGATAGTCGCGATCACCCAGGGCGGCCGAGGCCGCGAGCACTTCGCGCAATGAGCGCACCCGGTCCGCGAGCACCGGAATCGGTACGCCGAGTACATCCTCGACCGTCATCTCGAATGCTCCGCCGGGACCGGTCAGCCGCGCAACGGCCTGTGCGGCCAATGCCTGCGGATCGAAAGGCTTTGTCATAGAGAGAACTTCCTCACGGTTCAGGGCACCAGGACGGCACGGCCGGTAATGAGCCCGCGTTCCAGTCGGTCGAGGGCCGCGCGGCCGTCCGCCAGGTCGAAGCGTTCGGTTTCGACGGTCAGCCGACCCGACTGGGCCAGGGCAACGGAGTTGATCAGATCGGATTTGGTGCCGCCGTAGGACTTCCGGATCGAAGCGCCCCACGGCCAGCCCGGACCGCCCGCCGGTCCCGCCGTGATTTCCGGTGCGCCGCCGCCGAGTCCGATCATGCGGTATGCGCCGTTGGGGGCAACGGATTCCACCGCCAGCCGGGCCGTCGCATCCACACCGACGAAGTCGAAGACCGCATCGGCACCACGGCCATCGGTGCGGTCCAGGATTTCGCGCGCGGTATCGGCACCGGAGAGCAGGCCCTCGGCCGCACCACAGCGGGCGGCCAAGGCGAGCTTGTCCGCGCTCACGTCGACCGCGATCACCCGCGCCGCGCTGGTCGCGGTGAGGATCTGCACCGCGACATGGCCGAGTCCGCCGATGCCGATGACCGCAGCGACAGAACCGGGATACAACTGGTCTCGCGCGCCGTCGATGGCGTGATAGCTGGACAGCGCCGCATCGGCCAGCGGTGCGGCCTGCACGAAATCCAGCTCCGCGATGGGCACGAAAGAGCTGGCGGGGATGCGGATGTACTCCGCCATACCGCCGTCGGGACCGAGTCCCGGACACGGCGGCATCGCGGTGCGTCCAGCAGCGCGGCAGACATTCTCATTGCCGCTCACACATTCTCGGCAGACGCCGCAGGACCAGCACAGATAGACGATGCCGCGCTCACCGACCACCCGACCGTCGACCGCATTGCCGACCGCCTCGATGGTGCCCGCAACCTCATGTCCGAGCGTCAGCGGATTGTCGCGCATCTTGAACGGAATATGCAGCACATGCAGGTCGGAATGGCAGATGCCCGCCGCACCGACGCGCAGCAGCAGATCGGTCGGCCCGATCGCGGGCACCGCGACCTCGCGCAGTTCGAGCACTCCCGGTGCGGTGAGCTGCAATGCCCGCATCATGCGCGCACCACCGAAAACGTAGCGCGCAGATAGGCATTCGCGCGATCGGAGCCGATGAGTCCCGGAGCCATCTTGTTCATGGTGTAGGCGAAAGTGACGCGATGATCGAGATCGTTGACCACGATGGCGCCCCCGAGTCCGGCCCACCAGCAGACCTTCCCGTCGGGTACCGCCGGCGCGGTCTGCGGCTGGGGCAGACCGTAACCGAGGCCGAAGCGCAGCGGCAGTAGCAGCGCCAGATCTGAACCGTCTGACTGCTGTTCGAAGATCAGATCGATTGTCTTCTCCGACAACAACCTTCGACCGTGCAGCTCTCCACCGCAAGCGACGAGTGACTGCACCGCCGCCACCGAATGCGCATTGCCGTGCCCGTTCACCGCGCCGATCTCGGCCGCACGCCACGCCGCGGTATTGGCCTCCGGAAAATCGAGCAGGGGACTGGTGAGGGTCTTGACCAGGATGCTGTCCTGATCGAGCGCGGCCATATCGAATTGCAGCAGCGGCGGGGGGACGAGTGGTGCGATGCGGTGGTGATTTTCGGGTGCGGTGCCGATATGGAAATCGGCGTTCAGCGGTACGGCGAGTTCCTCGGCGAAGAACCGCCCCAGGCTGCGGCCGGTGATGCGACGGATCACCTCACCGATCAGATGTCCATAGTTCAGTGCGTGATAGCCCGAGGCGGTACCCGGCCCCCACCATGGCGGCTGCATCGCGAGCCGTGCACTCGCCGCCTCGGTGTCGTAGATATCGACCAGCTCGATCGGCCGTTCCCAACCGGAGACACCGGAGGTGTGACCGAGCAGATGGCGAATCTCGATATCGCCCTTGCCGTTCGCGGCGAATTCCGGCCAGTAGTGCGCGACCTTCTGCTGCACATCCAGCTCGCCGCGATCCACCAGCAGCAGCGCCGACAGCGCGGTCATGGTTTTGCTGATGGAGAAGACATTGACCAGAGTGTTCTCGGTCCACGGTAGGGTCCGCTCGATATCGCGGTGCCCGCCCCAGATATCGACGACCGGTTCGCCGTCGACTGTCACGCAGATCGATGCGCCGAGTTCCGCGCCCGAGGCGATCTGGTCGGCCAATTCAGCGCGCACACCGGCGAATTCGTCTGTACAGAATCCTGATGTCGTCATCACCAGGCCCTCACACATTCTCGAGCGCCCTGGCGGGCACCGGGAGGACATTGCCGGCGGTGGCGGCTCGCTTTGCGCCCCTTGCCATTTCCCGGTTCATATCGCGCACATAAGGCTCGAATTCGATCTGGATCGTATGCCGAGGCGAGTTGTAATACCTTCCGCTGCGGCGCTGTTCGGCCGCCTTTATCTCGGCATCCATCTCCGCCTCCGGCGGAGGCAGGTACTTGCCCGTCAGATACGCCGCGACCAACTTGCTCTGCTGCTCGGCGAAATTCACCAGCGTCGGCAGCGGTTGGGCCAGACCGAGGTAGAACAGATTATCCACACCGGGCTTCATCATCTGCTTGAACAGCGGGATACGGTTCTGCTCGTCCGGCACCAGCTCCGGATCGGAGAAGAACGGGAAGCTGATGTGATAACCGGTGGCACAGACGATGACATCCACTTCCTCGGTGCTGCCATCGGTGAAACGCACCCGCGGCCCCTCCAGCGCGGTAATGGCCGGTTTGAAGGCGATATCGCCGCAGCCCGCGCGATGCAGGAACTCCTCACTCGCCGACGGATGTGCCTCGAAGGGTTTGTGGTCGGGTTTCGGCAGTCCGTAGAACTCCATATCGCCGCGGAACTTGCGCACGAAGCGCTGTTTGAGTTTCAAGCCGACCTTGCGCGGAATCCACGGCGGCACACTCCGTTTGTCGCCCACCTTGCCGTTCACATACTTCGGCAACACCCAGACCCCGCGTCGCGCGGATACGGTGAGCTTCTCGGCGACGAAGCGCTGCGATAGTTCCGAGGCGATATCCAGGCCGGAGTTGCCCATGCCGACCACCACGACCTTCTTACCGCGCATATCCACCGGATCGAAGGGATCGTTGTAGGCATGGCTGTGGATCAGTAGACCGTCGAATTCCCCCGGATAGTCCGGAATGCGCGGATCCCAGTGGTGGCCGTTGCAGACGATCAACGCATCGTAGGCCCGGGTGCGGCCGTCGTCGGCGGTGACCAGCCAACTGCCGTCGTCTTGGCGCTCGGCCGAGGTGACCTTGGTGTCGAACAGGATCTTGTCGCGGAAGCCGAAATGGTCGACATAATCCTTGAAGTACTGGAACAGCTGCGAATGATGCGGGAAGTCCGGCCATTCCTCGGGCACCGGATAATCCTCGAAGGCGAGCCGGAACTTGCTGGTGTCGATATGCAGCGACTGGTAGCAAGCCGACATGCCATTGGGATTCTTGAAGTACCAGTTGCCGCCGACCTCATCGCTCGCCTCGAAAACTTCGAAGGGAATATCGAAGTCCTGCAGGCGTTTTGCGGCGGTGATTCCGGAGGGGCCCGCGCCGATGACGCATACCCGGGGCAGATTGCTGTGAGTCAATTCCGTAGTCCTCGTCCGAAGGATTGCCCTCACGTGGGCGGCACCGGATCCGGTGCGGCGAACCATCCCGCGCCGCCTGCGGCACATGGAGTGACGTAGGCAACAAATTAGCACTGACTAGACTCGGTGTCTAGTGAATGACATGATGTCTACCATGCCGACCAAGTCGAACCCGCCTGGACTGAGCCTGCGCGAAGAACAGAAGTTGCAGACCCGCGCCAGACTGATGGATGGCGCCAAGGCGCTGTTCGTCGAACGAGGCTATGCGGCAGTCCGGGTCGATGACATCGTCGCTGCTGTCGGCTGCAGCCGTGCCACCTTCTACCTGCACTTCACCAGCAAGCTGGAGATCTTGCGCGCCATCGCCGAGCAGAGCACCGCGCCGGCCGCATTGCATTTCTACGAGGATCTGGACCGGGTGCTCGACACCGGTTCCCGGGCGGAATTCGTGGACTGGGTGGCCCGCGCCATCGCCTGGTTCCATGAATACAAGGATCTGCTGCCCGCCTGGGACGAGGCCACCGCACTGGAGCCGGAATTCCGCGAAATCGCCCGGCGCGGCATCCTGGCCCTGCCCAATGCCATGACGTCCTACCTCGCCCGCTGGCCGGAAAATCGTCGCGACGAGGCCCGCCTACGCGTGGAACTGCTTGTCGCCCAATTGGAACGCTTCTTCACCCGCTGGGCCATGCAGGGCACCATCGATGTCTCGGCCGACCAAGCCGCCGAAGTTCTCACCGATATCTGGTTTCCCGCCCTGCAGGCCCCCGAAGCGACTTAGCGGCGGCCGCGGAAGGTGCGGCGCAGATCCTGGGTCCACAGGTCCGGGATTTCCCAGGGGATGAAGTGGCCGCCCTGGTCGTGGGCGGTGAGGTTGACATGGTTGTACCAGGGACCGGGATCGCTGGCGACGAAGTGCTCAGGGGTATCGGATTCGGGCCGACACCGGGTTCGAATCGGTGTCGGCTGGATCGGGAAGGGTCGGCGTGACTCAAAGATCGTCTCCTGCAACCGCTTCGCGAGTTCGGATACCCCGACCGTAACACGCGGAGTCGACACACCTCAGCGCGGGAAAACAGCGGTCACGGCTGCGTGGGCGATTCCTTGTCGGGCGCGTCGGCGTCCACCTTTTTCGGCACCCGGACCGGCCGCGACAACGCCCAGACCAGGAAGGCAAGCGCCACCACCCCCATCCCGAGACCGGCCCAGAGATTCACATTCACCCCACCGGTCTTCGCCTGTTCGGCGCCGGTGTCGTGCACCAGCCCGGTCACGACCAGAATGACGGCGTAACTGGCCAGCAATGCGCCGACAATGGTGCGGATATCGAAAAGCATCGACCGGCCTCCTTATCCGACGAGGATATTCAATGCGATGACCAGGACCAGCGCGATTCCGGCGAGCAGCACCGGCCGCTGATACCACGGCAGGCTCGCCTCGTCCGGATCGTGCCGCAGTTGATTCGGCGTCTGCGAATACACCAGCCCGACGAGTTCGGCATCCGGTTTCGGCCGGGTCACCTGGGTGACCGCGACGCTGACCACGATATCCACCACGAACGCCACACCGGCCGCGACGAAACTCGAACCCTGACCGGATAATTCGAAGACACCCGCCTTGTTCATGATGAAAACCCCAATGGCCGAAGCGGTTCCGAAGACCAGCCCCATCCAGCCCGCGGTCGGCGTCATCCGCTTCCAGAACATGCCGAGAATGAAGGTAGCGAACAGCGGCGCGTTGAAGAAGCTGAACAGCGTCTGTAGATAATCCATCATATTGCTGAAATTGCCTGCGATGAACGCGGTTCCGATCGCCGCCACGGTCGCGCCGACCGTCGCCAGTCGACCGACATTCAGGTAATATGCGTCCGGCCTATCCCGTCGTACATACTGTTGCCACAGGTCATAACTGAATACCGTATTGAAGGCCGAGATATTGGCCGCCATACCCGCCATGAACGCCGCGAGCAATCCGGCGAGACCGACGCCGAGCAGCCCGTTCGGCAGCACGTCCTTCATCAGATACAGCAGTGCCTGGTTATAGGTGACATCGCCGGAGTAGTGCGCACCGGCCATCTCCGCCGCCTTGTACTCGCTCATCTGCGGCACCAATACCGCGCTGATCATGCCAGGAATCACCACGATCAACGGAATGAACATCTTCGGATACGCGCCGATGATCGGTGTGCGCCGCGCGGCGGAAATGGAATGCGTCGCCAGCGCGCGCTGCACCTCGACGAAGTTGGTGGTCCAGTAACCGAACGAGAGCACGAATCCGAGCCCGAAGACGATGCCGATCACCGAAAGGAAGTTATCGGAGAATCCACTGAGCGCATTGCCCGGCCAGGACTCCAATTGCGCACCACCGCCGGGCGAAGCGGTCACCTTGTCCCGCAGCCCATTCCAGCCACCAGCCTTGTGCAGACCGACCAGAGTCAGGGGCAACAGCGCGGCGACGATTACGAAGAACTGCAGCACCTCGTTGTAGATCGCCGCGGACAATCCGCCGAGAGTGATGTAGGACAGCACGATCGCCGCGGCGGCGAGCACCGATACCCACAGCGGCCAGCCCAGCAGCACATTCAGAATCGAACCGAGCAGATACAGATTCACCCCGGCAATGAGCACCTGCGCGATCGCGAAGCTCAACGCGTTCACCAGATGTGCGCCGGTGCCGAAGCGTCGCCGCATGAATTCCGGCACGCTGCGCACTTTGGAGCCGTAGTAGAACGGCATCATCACCACGCCGAGGAAAAGCATGGCCGGCACCGCGCCGATCCAGAAGTAATGGAAGGTGGGGAACCCGTATTCGGCGCCATTGGCCGACATGCCCATGATCTCGACCGCGCCCAGGTTGGCGGAGATGAAGGCGAGACCGGTCACCCAGGCGGGCAGCGATCGTCCGGAAAGGAAGAAGTCGATACTCGACGAGACCCGCTGCCTGGCCAGCAAGCCGATGCCGAGTACGAAGATGAAATACAGCGCTACCAGCATATAGTCGACGGGCTGCGCATCCATGCGCAGTGTCGACTCGGCTTGTACCGAGACGGCGTCCACCGCCGAGGGGAAAATGGTCGAATCGGCAAGCGGCACAGCGTCGTCCCTCCAGGCGATGAAACCAGGCGTCGAGCTAACTCTCCGATCTACTGTGCGTGATTGTGCCGTACCTGCGCGGCACAATCACGCGCAAATATTGGACAGTTGCTCAAACGATGCGGTGCGCACCCGCACCGGGCACGACGACGAATGTGCGCGGTGCCGTGAAACCCGATCGCGCGAACCGATTTCGCGCCGCATCGGCGACAGTCGCCGTGTCGTCCCGATCGACCAGCGCGATCACGCTGCCGCCGAACCCACCGCCGACCATGCGCGCGCCATACGCACCGGCTTCGAGTGCGGCGGATACCGCGGTATCCAGTGCCGGCGTCGAAACCTCGAAATCATCGCGCAGCGACTCGTGCGCCGTGACCAGGATCGGCCCGATCGCACGCGGATCCGCACCGCCTCGCAACTTTTCGGCAACCGAAAGCACGCGCGCATTCTCGGTCACCACATGCCGTGCTCGCCGCCGGAGTACGGCATCGCCGATGCCGTCGACGGCTGCCGCCGATTCGATATCGCGCAGCGCGGGCACCCCGAGTGCCGCGGCGGCCGCCTCGCATTGGGCGCGCCGTCGCGCGTAACCACCATCGATCAGCGCGTGCGGCTGGCCGGTATCGATCACCAACAACTCCAGTCCGAACCGATCGAGATCGAACGGAATCTGTTCGTGCGCGACACCGTCCCGCGCGATCAATCGACGCACATCCAGGAACAATGCATGCCCGGCCGTGCACAGGATCGATGCGGCCTGATCGAGCAGTCCGGTCGGCACCCCGGCGTAGTCGTTCTCGGCGGCGCGGGCCAGGTCGATCAAATCCCGATCGGTGACGGTGGGCGCGAACAGATCTCGCAGCGCGATCGCGACCGCACACGACAGCGCCGCCGAGGACGACAGTCCGGCACCGATCGGCACCACACCGTCCAACTCCAGGTCGACGCCGTCGCACGCGTATCCGCGTCGGGCGAATTCGGACACAACGCCCAGCGGATACCGCGACCATCCGGGCACCCGATCCCGTTCGGCGGCAAGATCGCTCACCGTGACCAGCACCGCTTCTCCCGGCCGCTGCCGCGAAACCACCCGCACCCGGCCGTCGGTTCGCAGCTCCGCCCGGCATTCGACCACCAGCGGCAATGCGATGGGCAGCACGAAACCGTCGTTGTAGTCGGTATGTTCACCGATGATGTTGACCCGCCCCGGCGCCACCCACTTCGGCACGAATTCCTCACTTCGTCGTATTGCCACTGCCCACGCATGTCATCCCAGCAACCCCGGGCACCACACCCTACGAGACACGCCGCCGGACCATGTCTTTCGGCCCGAGCGGATGCGTGACCGATCGTCTTGACGCACAGTCGAATTTGACGCAATACCGGCCTAAGAATCCGACCAGTGGTTTCGGGAGGGCATTATGGTTCTGACAACCCCACGCGGCGGCCTACTCGGGCTGCAGTGGCTCGATCGACTACTCCCGCCCATGGGCAGGCCGGACCGCAGTGATCAGCGTGACTCCGGAGCTCCACTGACGATCGAGATCGGCGCGGCGACGGGGGTTGGCCCGACTGCTATGTCGGCCTTCGATGCGGCACTGCGTGACCTGGGAGTAGGTGATGCCAACTTGATCCGCCTGTCATCGGTCATCCCCCCGCGTGCCGTCCTGGCCCGCATCGGCCGCGTCCGCAAGCCGATTCCTTGGGGCGATCGACTCTACTGTGTCTACGCCGCACAGCATGCGAATGCGGCGGGCGAGCGCGCGGGCGCGGGCATCGGTTGGGTACTGCGCGACGACGGTTCCGGCGCCGGACTTTTTGTCGAGCACGAGGCCGAGACGGCCGCGCAGGTCGCCGCGCTGATCCGCACCAGCCTGACCGATATGACCCGCAACCGGCCGCAGCGTTTCGGCCCGATCCACCTGTGCACCACCGAGGCCTGCTCCGATGGCACGCCGACCTGCGCGCTGGTGCTCGCGGCGTACCACACGACACCGTGGGGACGACCATGACAGCACTGCGCAGCGATTCGATAGGACGGCCGACGGGTGGGCTGCCCGAACTCACGGTCACCATCGAATCGACCATTCCGGACGACCGGATCGACATGTTCCACCTCCTGTACGAGGAGGCATTCGGGCCCTTGCGCGCCAAGGCCATCGCCAGACAGGTCCTGCACCGATCCGAATTCCGCGAGGAGATGATCGATCCGAGGGTCGCCAAGCATGTCGCGCGCACCGCGACCGGCGAACCCATCGGCGTGACGACGCTGACCAAACATCTCGAGACCGTCCCGTGGATCAGTCCGGAGTATTTCGTTGCCCGCTATCCCGAACATGCGGCACGCGGTGCGATCTACTACGCGGGTTTCACCCTTGTTGCGCCAAGTGCGCGACAGGGGGCGGCATTCCATGCCATGATCAAATCAGTTGTCCAGGTATTGGTGGCCGAGCGCGCCGCGGTCGGTTGGGACATCTGCTCGTACAACAACACTCGGTTTTCCTTCGCCGACAGCATTCGAGCGGTGCTCGATGAGCAGGAGGCGAACGTCGAAGTCGCGGTGGAGGATTCGCAGACCTACTACGCGGCGCGGTTCACTGGGATTGGAGCGACCAAGGGGGGCTGATGACCGCCGGTGCAGAGCAGCCGACCGCCATTCGGCGCCACCTGGAAATATGGTGGTGCACAGTATTTTTCGCGCTGACCGCAGTCGGTCTGGCGGTACTGCTCGGCATTTGTGTCCGGCCCTTGTCGCTGCTGACCACGGCCGCCGTGGTACTCGGCGCGCTCACCATGATCTATATCGGCCTGCGGCGGTATCGTCCCGAGCGGCCGCTGCCCTGGTACCTGCTCTCGGTCTCGGCCGTGCTGTTCGCCGTGGGCACGGCCGCCCGCGAGATCGATGGCCACACGCTGCACCCGATCGACGACCTGTGCACGCTCGCAGGCTATTCGGGCACAGGCGTGGCCGCGGCGCTGTGGTTGCGTCCGCGTCAGGTCCGGCCCAATTACGATCTGCTGCTCGACTCGGCGCTCATCGGACTCGGCGCGCTGCTCGCCTCATGGACCTTTCTGATCTCACCGATTCTGCAGTCGCACGACACCACCACGAACACACTGGTGGCCGCGACCTATCCGGTACTCGACGCACTGCTGCTGACCTTGGTCGCGCATTCGATGGCGAGTGCGACCCGTGCGGAAACCTCGCTGCGCCTGCTGCACGTCGGGTTGATCTTCGTGCTGATCGGCGATCTCGGCTACAGCCTCGACACCGTCGACCGCGCACCCGTCGGTCACGAACTGCTGCTGGTGCCGCTGCTGGTCGCCTATCCGATCGTCGGTGTCGCGGCGTTGCATCCGACCATGGCGAGCCTCGGTGCGCCACGGCACATCCACCCGCACCACTCGCGGCAGCGGGCCAGCGTCATAGCGGTCGCATTGATCATGGCCTCGCTGATTCCGGTGGTCGGATCCAGTCTGGACACCCTCGATCGGGTGGTGGTCTCGTCACTGTGCGCACTGCTGCTCATCGGCGTGCTGGTACGCAGCGAACGCGCGATCGTCCGTAGTGCGCGCAGTGAACAGCGCGCGCAATACCAGGCCGATCACGATATGCTCACCGGCTTGCTGAACCGGTCCGCGCTACTGCGCGCGCTGAATCGCAATCGTGAGCACTGGATAGAGCGGCCGCTGTGTCTGCTGTTCATCGACCTCGACGGCTTCAAGATGGTCAATGACAGCTACGGCCACGCAGTCGGTGACGAGCTGATCGCCAATGCGGCATCCCGGATCCGGCACATTATCCGGCGCGACGATGTGGTGGCCCGCTACGGCGGCGACGAATTCGTGGTGCTCGCACCGCTCGACCGGCAGGAGGCCGCCATGCTCGCGGAGCGACTACTCGGTGCCTTCGTTCGGCCGTTCGAGCTGAGCGCGGGCGAGATTCCGATCACCGCGAGTGTCGGCCTGGCCTGCGGCAGCCCGCGCAGCTCCGACGACACCATCTACGATCTTATCCGGAACGCGGATTCGGCGATGTACCACGCCAAGGAGTACTCGCTCGGCTACGCCTTCCACGACGATCTACGCCCCGGTGCGGAGCCACGGCACAGCACGGCCGACTCGGGACGCCGGATCTGGCGCCCGAGCGGCCGGTCCCATAACGCCAGCGGTCAATCCGCCAGCACCGCGGTCTAGTCCGAGAGCTCTTCGAGAAGTCGCCGCGCTTCCTCCAGCTCGGCCTGCAACTGCTGCACCTTGGACTCCTGGACCACCCGGGCCGCCTCCAGGATTCCGGCCACCACCTCGGCCACCTCCGGATGCAGCACCTTGGCCGCCTGCGCCACCGCGGAACTGGTCACCGGCAGACCGCGCACAGTCTTCTTCTTGCCGCTGACCACATCGACCGACCATTCGCCGTCCGCGGTACCCGTGAGCGTCACCGTGACCTCCGGCGCCTTCGCCTTGCTCCGCGCGGCGGTCGCCTTCGCCGCAGGCTTCGCGGTGGCCGCGGGTTTGGCCGGTTCCGTCGCGGGGGCAACGGGTTTCGCGGCCGGAGTTGGGGTCGAGCTCGGGGCCGGCGGTGCGGGGCTCGTCAGGGTCGACGGCTGGGTCACAGTGGTTTCCTTCCTGGTTGTCGACTTCGGCTGGGCAGAGCTTGTGCTTGCCGCCTTGTCCCGTGGCGGCTTTGTCAACGTCACTTCGGTCGGAGAAAAGGACAGTACATCCTTCGATCCCGTCGGCTTGACCCGCAGGAAGTCGCTCTCGGATCGGTCACCGATCTCGACCACTTTGCCGGACCGTCCCTCCGGCACGCCCACCGCGGCCGCGGTGAACCACACCATAGGCGGGCTGCCGCCGGCGATGTCCGTGGCGATCTGCTGAATCTCATTGTCCGACAACGGCTGTAGCTTCGTTCGTGGGGACGGCATGGTGGCACTCCGAGCGGTATTCGTGGATGGCTGCGTGCACAGATGATGCCGCACACCACCGACAGATACACAGGCCACCACCGAATCCATCCACTATCGGACAAGATCCCAAACATCAGCGAACACGCAGCAACATCTCAATCGCCCCCTGGCCCACCCATCAGCCGAGAATGTCTTGGTGGCGCCGAACCTTGAGAGCGCCTCTCCGTCAACGCATTCTCGGCGCTCATCAGAATCAGAATCAGCGTCGGTGACGCCGTCCGTCTCGGATGCTGGTGTTGTGCCTCGGATCCCAACACGGTCAGTTGTTTATCCATCCGAGCGATTTCGTCGGGCAATTCCGGAACCTCGTCCGGATTCCAGGCATCCCCGGCGCGAACCCGTTCGCACTCGGCGATCAGATCGGACCGATACGCCATAACCCCGGCCTGATCGAACATCGTTCGCGCACACGGGATTTCGGGTTCGTGGTCCAAAAGTCAGCCTTCCCGGCACTGGGCCAGCCGCAACGCCTTCGCCTTACGCGCACGTCAGGCATTCCGCTTCCATCGTGTTGCCACGTGGCACCGGAACATGCGAGACCGCACCAGATACAGTGTCGGTGCGTTCGAGGACCATCGGCCGGATGCACACCCCGAGCCGTCCCGCGGTTTCCACCGTCACCTCATCGAACAACGGCCCCCGCCCCAATCTCCAATTCGTGGGTCATGTTGTACTCGATGTTTGAAGTGGTGTGCACTGGGGTGTGGAGCTGGTCAGGGTGGTAGGACTTTGACGTCTGCGGGGATGTGTCCCAGTTCTCGTATTTTCTCGAGTCGGGCCAGTGCTCCGTCGATGGCGTTTTGGTGTAGGCCTGCGTCTCCGAGGGCTGCGCGCAGGCGGTCGGTGTCTGCGTTGTGTACGGCGTCGAGGACTTCCGGTTCGAGTTGTTGTCCTTTGTGAGCGGCGACGAAGTCGGAGTCGATATCGATCTCGAGCGGGTGGCGGGCCAAGGGGAATGATCGCCCATGGTCGATGGCGACGATGTCAAGGTGGTCACCGCGGTCCACGGTGCGGTAGTTGCCGGGGTGTCGGTCCATCGAGCCGATGATGTAGTCGAGGACACCAACTTGCTGTTGCTGGACTCTCGGATAGGCATCGACTGGCCTGGATTTTGTGGAGTCGATGAACTGTTGGATCATGCCGGGTCCGGAGGGTCGGCCGTCGGGGCCTATTGCACCGGCAGTGCGCGCGGTAGGGGGGATTCGGCCGAATCCGAGGATTTCATCGACCCGGTACGCGGCGATTTCTCTGCTGGTCAGCGCGCCTGGTGTGTGAAAGAAGGGCAGGCCCGCGTCGTATTTCTCCCCGTCGATGGGTTTGTAGATGTTGAGTTCGCCGTCTTCTGAGCGCATCTTGCGTACTTCCGTCGAGCTGCGGGCGACAGCGTCGCGCATATCGCCGGTGAAGTCGATAGGGGTGGTCATCCGGCGGGCCGCCACGGCCGATTCGGTGGCGCTGGGGCGGTAGTTCCAATCGCGTGATGGCGTCGGCGCCAACATCGGGTTCGGTTGGCGCACAGGGAGGGGTTCTTTGAGAAGATGGTGCCCGATGCCGGTGTCGGCGTTTTCCAGCGCACGCGTAGCGGTTTTCACGGTGCTGCCGGTGCGTTCATAGGTGCGCGCGACCGATCGAGCGCCTAGGTTCACTGTCCGGGTCAAGCGTTGGACGATGTTACGCAGGGCCGGGGTAATGCTGTCTCTCATGGCCGCGGACGTGGCGGCGGATCCCCTGGATCGGTTTCCGATGTCTTCGTCCAAGGAGATGTGGTCGGCGGATCAGGGGGTGTTCGTGGGCTTTCATCGACCACACGGTAATAGCTCATCCCCGGCGTCTCGAGCAGGGCGCGTAGGAACCGCGTGCCTTCATCCGGCCCGATCCTACCGAATGGGTCGTAGATCTTGACGCCTCGCTCATACCATTGCTCGGCGACCAGGCAGCCGCCGGGATCGATGACACTGAGTACCGCCGTCCCGTCGGTAGCCAACCGGAACTCGGCCACCTTTCGAGGTTCCGCGAAGCCGATGTCATAGATCGCGACCAGAGTTGGCGGCAGGTCCATCACAGTCACCTCTATCAAGTACTCCCAGGTTCGGGCCCAGACTCGGCGGCGAATTGGACCTCGACTTGGAATATAACCGATGGGCGCGAGTCAAGGTTGCTCCCGTGTTGCTTACCGCAGCACGCACACCAGCAGTCGCCGCCGCCCGCGCCATCGTCTCTACCCCCCACCGCAGCGAATCCCCTTCATTTCCCATGCCTTTCGAGCGGTATTCAGCAGCGAGGAGGCCACACCGAAAATCGTTGGCATCCGCAAACAGTCGCCGATCAAAGAAAACTGCCGCGCCCATGCGGGGCTTTCCCCCAACAACCACTGTTACGCGCACGACGAAGGCGCCACCAACTCAGACGAGCAGTTAAGGAGTGTGTAACCGACATGCCACCCCGCCAGCACGGCCACTTCCTCGCAGCCCGGCCACCCGGAATCCCGAACTCCTCCGGACGAGCCAGTTCGCGGCGGGGTGCGCAGGAAGACGCCCAATCAGTACGCGCTCGCCCCGCCTCACTGCATGCATACGCCGCCCGGTGGCGGGCGGCTGACCAGGCGTGAGGTGGTGGTCGACATGATCGCGGCGAGCAGGTCGGGTGCGGTGAAGATCCGGGTCGATCCGGAAGCGCTGACGCGCTTGAAGACTCGACTGCAGGCGCTGACCGCCGGCGGTGGAGTATGTCGATGCCCTGCGGGATCGACATGTCTTGCACTCGATGCCGTGGTCCTTCCGCCCGAGTCCCCGCCTGCCGGACTTCATCGACCCGAGTCGCGTCGGCGTCCGGCGGCGGAGGGCTTCGGCAGAGTGCATGCGTACGGGCCCGGCCCGCGCCGAGCGAAAGCTTCCCAACAGTGGGCATATTCACGACCCTCGAAGTCTTGTATAGGGCCATATATTTGACGCGTCATCGGGTGGTCTGCCTGCTAGAGCAGCCCCGAGCGACAAGATGGCAGAGGCCGTCGATGTGCCGCGACCATGGCATGGGCGCGGACATTCGTTTCGAATGGCAGGTAATGCAGCGATGAAAGTTGCGATCACCGGAGCCGGGGCTTCCGTCCCTCCGCTGATTATGACCAACGACCGGTTGCTCGGTATGTTTCCTGGACCTCGGAAGATGCCGTGGACACCGGAAGAGTTCGAGAAGAAGACCGGAATTCGAGAGCGGCGCTTCAGCTTCGACTTCGATGATGCTGCCGGGCGCCCGGTGTTTCCCCCTGGATACGGTGATGCGCCGGGTCCCGCTGGGCTGCTGGCGGAGGAGGCGCTCCAGGAGGCGCTGCTGGTGGCCGGTCTCGACGCGAAAGACCTCGATGGTCTTGTGGTCGGCTGTAGTACCCCGGATAGGCTCGGCTTCGGCGGCGACGCGCAGTTGCTCCATCACCGGGCCGGAATGCGCCCGGACGCCGCCGTGCTTCAGGTCGACGCCGGCTGCGGAGGCTCGGTCTTCTGTCTGCAGTGGGCCAAGGAAATGATCCTCAGCGGTGTGCGCAAGAAGGTTGCCGTTGTGATGGTCCAATTGGTGTCGCCGCTGCTGAGTCGCGACGTGTACACCGGGAGCGTCGCCTACGCGGGCAAGGAGAACGAGGCATTCCTGACGGCGCTGCTCTTCGGCGACGGTGCCGGCGCCGTGATCCTCCAGGCTGTCGATGACGACAGTGAGTCTCGAATAGAGTCGTCCGCGACTATCAACGAGTACCACGAAATCGTAGTTCGGCCGGCTGGTGGAAATCTGTGTCCGCCTGGAATGCCGGGAGTCGACCCGTCGGATCATGCACATTACGTGATCGGAAGACGGGTCGCGGATGCCTATGCGCCCACCATGAAAAAAATGATAGACCATGTTCTCGCCGATGCCCGCATGGATGTCGGCGATATCGAACGGTTCTATCCGCACCAATCGAATCTCCGACTCATCGAGCAACTGATGGATATCGGCGGCCTCCCAGAAGACCGGACGGCGATACATGTCGAGCGCTACGGAAATACTTCGGGTGCAAGCGTGTTCATCCTACTCGCCGAGGACATTCGCAATCAGAAGGTAACTTTCGGCAGTGGGGATCCGGTCGTGATTGCGGCGATCGGCGCCAATCTCCAATACGGAGCTCACGTGGTCCGTCTTTAGCAGTCGGCACGAGCAAGCACCCCCGCACCGGCACCAGCCGGGCAGGGGTGCATGTCGGCCGAGCGGGTTCGCTGCTCCGATGTCGCCGAGTTCGCTTCGGCCGGAACGGAATTAATTCGCCGCTGGCGTTGCCCACTCATCGAACGACGGCCCCCGCCCTGCCGCAATCTCCACTGGCATTACAAAAGCTCCTGTTGCACAATCGAAATCGACTCACGACAGGAGCTGAACGGATAGCACCCGAATCCGGCGGCCCACCATGAGTCCATGGACGAGAAATCAACCGCCGGGACAGGATTCGGATTCGATGTGACACCGCCGACTCGGTGCCTTGGGCGCTACACGCGCGGGCGCCGCAGAATATCTGCCTGGTCTTCGTTACGCGGCATCGTCTACAGTACGCCCCATTTCGCGCGCACCGCTGCACCCTTGCAATCGGCTGCGGCCTTTGCCGTTGGCATTCAGGCTCTGCTGAGGTCGAGCACGACCCGGGCTTGTTCGCCGCCAGGCTGTGTCCAACGTATTTCAGCCGGAGACGGCAATCCCTCTACTTCCTGCCGGCACCCGTGGGTCCAGCTATCTCGTCCATCAGCATGCGGAGCGTGAGTGAGTGTTTCTCGGGTGGTAGGGCGTCGAGCCGAGCGCGGGCAAGCTTTACACCTTGGTCGCGGTCGCCAGCACGAACCAGCATCAGGCCACGATGCATGTCGAGGTGGGTGGCGAATCGTGGCAGCTCGGGCGGCAGTTCGCGGCGGGCGTCGGTCTGCGCCTGCACGGCGATCTTCTCGTCGCCCATACGGGCCGCCAGTAAGCTCAGGAAGACGTTGACGCGCCACCACGGCACCGCGTAGTCGGATGTTTGCTCCTCGCTGTATGACACGTCGAACTCACGGCGGCCGGTATCGATCAACTCTCGGACGGTCCGGGCGTCGCCCTGGATCGCTGCCGCGTGGGCCTTCCCCCATGTCGCATTCAATCGCCCCAGACTGTGCCGGTCGCTAATGGCTAGCGCCTGATCGGCGAAGCGTTGCGCCACCGGCAGCGAAGCGCCCTCGTAGCCCAGCGCGATAGCGGCACGGCCGCGCACCCACACCCGAATGTCTGCGTCGTCGGATCGGTCGGCGGCCTCAGCAGCCATCCGATACCACGAGATGGCCTTGTTGCCGTCACTACCTGGATATGTCTTGGCGAACAGGGTCATCAGACGAGCCGCGACAGCCCACATGCGCTGCGAGTCCAATTGCTGTTGCAGCACAACCAGATCGGCGGCCAAACGTTGCTGTATCTGAGCTGCACCTTGACTCATGTAGTCAGTACCGTACTGAGCGAGCTTCGCCTCCCATGCATCCACACTCGGGCCCGTCGAGTGCAACCGCATCGAAAACCCCTGCGACAGAAGATCAGACGCGACCACCGGCGCTATCGAGGTAGCGGCGAGATGGGATAGGAATTCTCGACGGTTCACGTCGCCCTCCAACAGGTCCAGCGGGCAATCCAGCACCGTCGCAAGATGTCTCAACCAGAACGGCGACGGCTCGGTTTTACCCGACTCCCAATGCCGCGAGATGTATTCGCGGGTCATGTTGTAACCCGACACCTTGCACAGCTCGCTGGCAAGTTTGCCCTGACTCCAACCCTTAGCGACACGTAACTGTCTGATCAGTGTTCCCGTGGTCGCCGACATGCCACTAAGCCTGCCACCAAACCCGTCCCCGGCGCTCCCCCTGTGCACCCGATGCCACCCCGATGCCACTAACGCCATTCCGCGCTTCGGAAGCCCCTGGAGTGCACTTCACCTGCCACTGTCTTGCCACTCCTGCCGCGCCCCGCCGAACCGGAACGCTTTCCTAGAGGCCCCGACGCCGGGATGCCGCGTCGACACGTTTCCTCGGCGTCGGGAGCCACACCAATTGACCGAACGAGCCGCAGAGGTGAACACCGGTGGGCTTCAAGTGGTGGCGTGACGCCGAATCGGAACCGAATAGCAACGAACCCTCGGACAACACGAACTGGATTCCCGCACAACAGATCCTCGATCGCATGCGCGGCGAACAGCAGCACCAAGAAGTGCTAGCCGAAGATGCCCGCAACGCTGACGCGGGACTGTGGCCGAACGGGTGGCCGCACGAACCACCCGACCAGCCGTTGAGCGTGCTGGCCAAACGATGCAACGCCACCGAGGATGCCGCACCGACGGATGCACCGCGAACGCGGCGGCTTTACGCGCAGTCGAATTCGATCGCCCCTTCTACGACGACGAAAATGACTGCTGGCGGTGCGTCTGGCGCGTCACCGGCCTCGGCCGCGAGCCGGAACCGTTCGACGGGTTCGGCCTCGGTGCCGATTCCCTCGAGGCACTCGTATACGCGTTATGGGGTGCAGAATCCGTATTGTCCGACCCGCGCACCATCCCGCCTGTCACCCTCGACGGGAACACCGACCTACGCATACCCAATAACCCGCGCCCCCCGCTGACCGACCAAGAACGGGCCGAAATAGATTCCCTGCTGCAGCAACCACCCGAGTAAACCATTCATGCGGCATAGGCGGTGAAGTTGATCGGGTCGGCGGCCTCGATCGGTTCGGCGGAACTCGCGCCGGCGGCAATCCCCATCGCGGTCGTCATGAACGCGGCTGCCAGGGCGAATTTATTGATCTTCATGAGATTGCTGAATCCTGTCTGTTCGAGGCATGGCGATACAACGGCCGTACCTCTGACGCTCGGTAGCTCGAATCGGTAACCGCCGGAGCCCCTCACGCCCCGGCGGTTTCAGTTGGGAACTAGGCCGCGGTGCTCTTGCGTGTCACGAGACCGACGATGCTGTCGACAACGAGAAATGCGAGCAGGCTCAGCCCGACCAGCGGCACGAACCAGCCCACAACCAGTCCGGCCGCCACGATGGGCACCGCAAGCCACGGCGAGGTCTGGCGCAATGCGCCGCGACGTGGTGCGCGTCCGGTGGCGAATCGCGACGCACCGCGGGTCGGGCGTCGTCGCCACCACATCGAGTAGCCGAGCACGAGCACGACGATCAGCCCGACCATCGCCATGAGCAGCAACAACTGGTTGAGCAGCCCGAACATCAGGCCCATGTGGAATTGGATGCCCCAGTTGGTGAGCTTGGCCATGATCGGCCAGTCGGCGTAGGCGAGCTTGTCGGTGACCGTGCCGGTCGCGCCGTCGACGGCGACCGCATCGATGGTGTAGGTGCCGGGCATGCGCCGTTCCTTCACCGCGAACGCGACACCGGGCGCGGCCGGAATGGTGATCTCGGAGCCCTGGGTGATGCCATTGGCGCGGGCTGCCGTATATACCCCGTCGAGCTGCGCGATTCGGGTCGGGATATCGACCGGCGCGGATGTATGGTCCCCGCCGCCGTGGTGCTCGCCTCCGGCGTGCTGCTGCGTGGTCGCACCCGGTAGCGCGGTGCTCACCGCGGGTGTGGTCCAGCTGAGCTGCTCGCGCAGTTCGGTGATGTTCTCGCCCGCATAGGTCGACCAGGTCATCCCGGTCGCCGATAGCAACAGGATCACCGGCATGATCCAAGTGCCAACGGCCCCATGCCAATTCATCAAACGACCGCGGCCCGTTTGCGAACTGTCGGGTGCCAGCAGCCAGGCGGCGGAGTTGCGATTGCGGCGCCCGCGCACCCGACGGAGCCACAACACCAGACCGGGCAGTGCCACGACCCACAGCCAGGAGGCGGCGAGTTCGCTGTAGATGCGACCCGGTTCGCCCAGGTGCAGATCGCGGTGCAGCCGATCGATCCAAGTGCGCATCGGGAGTGCACCCGAACTGCCGTAGACCACATCGCTGCCGACCGGCTGCGCGGTATACGGATTCACGAAGACCGCACGCCGCTCGGACTCGCCGAGCGACGGGTCGTCGAACAGCACGCGAGTGGTGTCGTCGGCCTCGGCCGCAGGCGCCACCGCGGCCATTCGCAGATTCGGCTGGGTGGCGACGGCCGCAGTGACCTGTTCGGACAGCGGCCGCATTTCGCCGTTCGCCTCGACCTTCAACAGGTCGTGCGAATTAATCGATTCCAAGGTCGGGGAGATGGCGTAGAGCGCTCCCGTGACCGCGGCGATCACGATGAACGGTGCGACGAAGATGCCCGCATAGAAATGTAATCGCATCGCGAGGGGATACAGGCCGTTGCGCGACCGTGTCTCCTTTGTCGGAGCCGATGATTCGGCATCCGGCGGACTGGTGTCCGTAATGCTCATGATTATTCGTTTCTGGAGTTCGGAAGAACCCGGAAAGTCGTAGGCCGTCCGCGATCGGCCGTCGGAATCTGCTGGTGGCCAGTCGAATTGGCGAATTCATGACGGACAGCGGAAACCGGCGTTCGCCGGGCGCGGCAGGGTATCGCGCAACAACGAGGTGAGTCCGAGCTCAGGGGCGAACCAGCAATCCACGGAATGGATTTCACCTGGCTATGTGAAATCGCGTCCTCGCAAAGATATTGCGCGATAACGACGACGCACGAGCAGCGCCGTGCACCGGGTATGGAAAATCAGTGACCGAACGCCAGTGGCGGACCGCGCGTGCGCAGCGATTCCGCGGCGAAAATACGCAGCACGACACGATCGCGATGCGTCAGGCGCAGTGGCACCGGCCCGGGTATCGCGGGCGGGTGATACCGCATCGGCAGTACCCGCGACAGCACCGCGCAACCGATCCGATACGCGGCCTCCGCACCTTGGATGACGATCGCCGCGAACCCGGCCGCCACGCAGTGTGCGGCGACCATGCTGGGCGTGAGCTGGGCATCGCCCTGATGCATATGCCCCGAACTCCAGCCAACGGTGACGTGGCCGAGCAGCTGACCCGCGACGAGTACCGAAATCAGCCCGACCGAGGTGTCGCGCAGCGGTGCGAGCCCGACGACCAGTGCGCCGACAACGGCGGAAGCAGCGGCGAGCAGCGCGAGCATGTTGCTGTCGGGCGGCGTACCGTTGGACGCCCAGCCGTGTGCCGCAACGGATATGGCACCGGAGATCGAGCCGGCACATGCGCCGCGCACCCGCGCGACGGCGCTGCGTTGCCCCGCAGCGGCCGGGCCGAACTCGATACTCACGCGCTGATGATAGCCGACCGATTGCCCGCCGATTCCCACCCGATCGAGTCGGAATCCATGGGAGGCATCGAGTTTCCAGATGGAAGAAGTGCGAAAGCCGCACACCTGGCGAATTCAGCAGGTCTGCGGCTCGGTCGATCAGTCCGCGTCGATTTTCATCTCGATCAACGGCTTGCGCAGCAACTTACCGGTCGCATTGCGCGGCAGCTCATCGAGGAAGATCACTTCGCGCGGCACTTTGTATCGTGCCAGATTCTCCTTGACGTAGGCCTTGATCTCCTCGCCGTCGGGAGCGCGACCGGCCTCGGGGACCACGAAGGCGCGCAAGCGCTTACCGAATTCCACGTCGTCGACGCCGACCACGGCCGCGTCGAATACATCCGGCCGCTCCAGCAGCAGATTCTCGACCTCTTGTGGGAAGACGTTCTCACCGCCGGAGACGATCATGTCGTCGTCGCGGCCGTCCACCATCAACAGGCCGTGTTCGTCGAAGTGGCCGACATCGCCGCTGGACATATAGCCGTCGATGATCTGCTTGTGCCTGCCGTCGGTGTAGCCCTCGAACGGCGCACCGCTGCGGACGAAGATGCGCGCGGTGGTGTCGATCGCGGTGACCTGCTTGTCGTTATCGTCATAGAGTCGGACCTCGCAGGTGACCGGCGCCCGGCCGACGGTGCCGGGTGCGATGGCCAGATCGTCCGGATTCGCGACGGTGGCCACGGCGCATTCGGTCGAGCCGTACAGGTTGTACAGCACCGGCCCGAAGATCTGTGTGGCCTTGACACACAGTTCCGGCGAGAGCGCCGAACCCGCGAGCAGAATGCATTTCAGCGAGGTGGTGTCGTATTCGGCACGAATCTCCGGTGCCAGCTCGGTCATCCGGTGCAGCATGGTCGGCACCGCGACCAGCATTTCGGCCTTGTGGTCGGCCACCATCTTCAGCGTGGCCTCGGCGTCGAAGCGGCGGCGCACCACCACCTTATTGCTCATCGCCGATGCGACCAGATAGGTGCCGAGACCGGTGCTGTGGAAGATCGGCGACACGATGACCTGAGTTCCCCTGACCGGGAACGGAATCCGGTCCACCATCTGCGCGGTGGCCAGCGGGGTTACCCTGCTGCGCGGTGCGCCCTTCGGTAGCCCGGTGGTCCCGCTGGTGAGGATGACGAACCCGCCCGGCTTCGACGGTGCGGGCAGATCCGCGGTCGAGTTGGCGGCAATGAGATCGTCGAGAGTCTGGGCGCCATCGGGCAATTCGGTGTCCTCGTCGACCCAGGCGAGGTAGCGCGGCAGACTCGGCGGCAGCGCGTCGAGCAGCCCGAGGAATTCACTGTCGTGCAGGACGGCCCTGACCTTCTCACGCTCACAGACCTCGGCGAACTGCGGTTTGGCGAAGCCGGTGTTCATCAGTGCGACGCGCACGCCCAGTTTGCCCGCGGCGGCCATCGCCAGGATGAGGCCCCGATGGTCGCGGGCCAGCACGGCGACCACGGAGCCCTCGATCAGATTCGCCTGCCGCAGCCCGCGCGCGATCGCGGTCGACTGCTGGTCGAGTTGCCGGTAGGTCAGTTCGCCGCGCTCGTCGACCAGTCCCGGGGCATAGGGCGCGACTCGGGCCGAATGCCGGATCAAGGTCGCCTGTGGCCCGTAAAACCGCGATTCCTTCGCTGTCCGCAAGGTTTCCAGCGGCTTCTTCGGATCGCTGACCCCGCGCGCCCGCAGCACCCCCAGCGCCTTCACAACCTCCAGTGCATGCGCCAACTTCATCGTCGACCACCTCTACCAGCAACTCGCGTCGGCACTCGCCCAAGCGATCTGAATCACTGTTCTGTCTCATCACCGTATCAGTGATATGACCTACATCACATGGAACGTCGGGCGGCCTCGATAGAAGCCGGCGTCGGGACGCGAAAGCCCGGCACGAGAATCCGTGCCGGGCTCGCATTCCGCATGGTCAGTTGTAGACGGATCCGATGGAGGGGACCGAGATGGTCGCGAGTTTGTACTGGTAGCCGTCCGGGTTGGCGTCGCTGACCGGAACGGGCCAGCGGTGCAACAGGGTTCCGTAGACCGCGCCGACGATGATGCCGTTGCCGGCATCGATCGGGCGGGTGCGGATGGTGGTGTCGACCGCGGCATCGTTGTGCTCGGAGAGCACCTCGGTACCGCTGCGGCCGTTGGACAAATTGATCCACAGAACCTGGAGCCTGGCCCCGGTCTGATCCGGTGCGATCGTGCCCGGTCCGCCGAAGAATCCAATCCGGAACCCGTCATAGCCGAGCGCGATGCCGGATCCGTACACGCCCGGCCCGTCGCCGCGCCCGATATCGGATTGCGCCGGGATCTGGAATGGCTGTGCGGGCACTGCCACTTGGGTGGCGACCTGCCCGGACGCCAGCAGTCGATCCATCGCCTGTTCGGCGGCGGGATTGCCGGTGGCGGCCTTCCGCAATTGCTGTGTAGCCGTATTCCAGTCGAATGTCGCCGGCTCGGCCGTGGCATGACCCGCGAAGACGACGACGAATGCGGTGGTGGCCGCGACCGCGGCGGTGAAGCGACGTATCAAACCCAGCCTGTGCATAACCAGTCTCCTGTTGGGGTTCTTGGTACTGCTCGATGGACTTCGTCCGCTGATTTCCAGCAGGCAAGATACCGTGCGTTACATCGCCGCTTTCAGCGGGTATCGCGAACCGCTATAACACCTCGATGACCGCGGTCGCGAGGCCGAGGAGGGCGGTCGCGTCCATGTCGTCGGTGACCGCGGCCAGTTTGCCGCGGATCGCACCGACCGCATCCGCGCCGAGCGCCAACCGCAACGGCGGCTTCTCCATGCTGA
>FTJU01243422.1_pt1 | contig 27945 bp, 26 predicted proteins | sample 1658961 | NCBI WGS metagenome assembly FTJU01 (sample SAMEA3914878, study PRJEB12502) | metagenome | biome: forest; material: soil | place: USA | collected 2012-03-12 | depth 0.3 m | reverse complement strand
CGTACACTCCCCCTGGCACCTGGACCCACACAACCCCCTCGCGTGGATCGGGGTCATGGTTTCGCTAGACCTTCTCTGGTACGTCTACCACCGCATGTCACATCGAATCCGGGTGATCTGGGCCGCGCATCAGGTGCATCACAACAGCCGCTATTTCAACTACGCCACCGCTCTGCGGCAGAAATGGAACCCCTGGTTCGAACTGATCATCTGGACACCGCTACCGGCGCTCGGCGTGCCGCCATGGATGCTGTTCACCGCGTGGTCGGCCAACTTGATCTACCAGTTCTGGGTACACACCGAAACCATCGGCCGCCTACCCGGCTGGTTCGAGTTCGTCTTCAACACGCCCTCCCACCACCGGGTCCACCACGCCAGCGATCAGGAATACCTGGACAAGAACTACGGCGGCATTTTCATCCTCTGGGACCGCGTGTTCGGCACCTTTCGCGCCGAAACCTTCCGTCCCACCTACGGTCTCACCAAGAACATCCACAGCACGAACGTCTTCACGCTGCAGTACCACGAATTCGGCGCACTCTGGCGAGACCTGCGCTCCACCAAGCGAATCCGTGACTGGCTCGGCTATGCTTTCGGCCCACCCGGATGGGAACCCGAAGCCTTCCACGAACCGACCGAAGCGCGATAACCGAAGATCCTGTGCTGTCCCCGCTGTCCGAAAATGCCACCAGCGGCTGCCTTTTGGTCACCGAGCGGCCCAGCTACAAACGGAGCTCGACATGATGCCGATGTGGGTATCAATCGCTGGCCGATGCGGATAACACTGTGTTGCCGGCCGGACAGCGCAGCGTCCGACCGGCAACAGACACGGGTTGATCGGAACGTCGAAAAACTCGATCGCACCCCGTGATGGTTTACAACGGCACTGAGTTCGTCGGGGTATATGCCTCCAGTTGATCTGCGAGTTGTCGGGGACGCGAGAGTGCGACCATGTGGCCGCCGTCGATCTCGTCGGGAACCACATCGAGGCGTTCGGCGACAATACGGCGCATGAACGCGGCAGGTAGTAGGCGGTCATGACGACAAAGCAGGAAGGTCGTCGGTGTCGCTGGCCACGCGGGCAGGGGCCACGGTTCGGTAAATGGGGTGATGGACTGCCGGCGAATGTGTTCCCTGGCCTGGGCCGCCAACTCGGGCGGGACATCGTGGAAGAACAGAGCGTCCTCGTCGTCGGGGTGTCGGCCGTCGCGTTCGTCCTGCTGGCGGCGGGCTTGCTCGTAACCGTTATTGGGCCACCAGTCGGCGGGGGCTTCACCCGGCAGCGGGATCATCGCGGACACCAGCACCAGCCGCTGAACCGCGACACGATGGCAGACCAGCGGCGCGGTGAACCCGCCGAAGGAGTGGGCGACAAGCACGGTATCGGTGTGATCGCTGATGGCTGCGGCCACGGTGTCGGCGTATTCGGGCAGCCCGGCCGCGTCGTCGTCGCAGGGTAGGTCGGGGGTGGCCACGCGGTGGCCCCGGGCGCGCAGTTCTCCCGCAACCAGATGCCAGTACCAGGAATCGGACCCGGCCCCCGAGACGAATACGTACTCGGTCATTCCGCGCGCCCCCGCCGCTCGAACTCGGCCGCCGTGGAGCCACCAGGGAATCGGGTCTGGAAATCCAAGGCCCCCACCCAGGCCGGGCGCACCGCGATCCGGGCCATCCGTACCCCGGGGCCGTCGACACCCGCGACAATGGCTGCGCCCTGTTCTTCACCGGCGTAGCGGCGCATGGCCAGCGCGTACTCCGGCACGATCCCGTCGATCTCGGTGACCTGAGCACGACCGCGCAGCAGCAGCGCCCGCGGTGGGGTTTCGGCGGCGTCGATCGTGATCGCCACATCGGGTCTGGTTCGCAGCGCCTCGATCTTGCGGGCGGGGACGAATGTGGACAGGACCACTTCGTGCCCGGTCCAGTGGAACAACATCGGGAACACGCGCGGTGTGCCGTCCGCCGCCACATACGCAAGGCGCGCCAATTCGGTCGAGGTCAGCAGGCCCTGCGCGAGGTCGCTGTTCAGGAGGCGGACATCGCCCTGCGGCAGCGCCGCCAGTTCCTCATGTGTCAGTGTGTGCACACCTAACTCCTTGGGTCATCGAACGCGTCGGTCGCGATCGTGCCCATGTGAGACCGGCGGAGTGCGGCAAAGGAATCGCCAGAGCCGATCAGGACAGGGTCGCGGGCAGGCCGAACGCGTCGATCACATCGGGCCGGAACGCGATGATCTCGCTGATCCGACCGTGCTCGACACGCACCACGTCGAGCACCTGTGCCTGATAGAAAGGCTCTCCCGGCCGCCGGATATAGCCGGCCATGGCCGGCTGCCGATTCGCCAAGACCGCCACGCCCCGCCACTGCCCCCGATGCAGCGCCGACACCGGCCCCAGCGCCTTCTCGGCGAACGCGGCGACCTCCGCCCGGCCGACGAAGAAGTACGGCAACGGCGGCATGGACAGCCGCACATCCGCGCTCAACAGCTCGGCGAACGCAGCGATATCGGCGCGCTCATGGGCGGTCATGAAACGCCGCAGCAGCTCCCGCTCTTGCGCAGTCGGGACCACAGCCTGCCCGGAGCCTTGTTGCGGCAGATGCGCTCGCAGCACAGGCCGCGCCCGCTGCAACGCGCTCTTCACCGCGGCCACGCTCATCCCCAGCAACTCACCGGTCTCCACCGCCGACCAACCGAGCACGTCTCGCAGGATCAACACCGCGCGCTGCCGAGCCGGCAAGTGCTGGATCGCCACCAGGAACGCCAGCTCGATGGTCTCGCGGGCGACCACCACGGTCTCCGGCTCCGCCTCCCGGTCGGCCACCGGCTCCAGCAACCGATCCGGAAACGGCTGCAACCATCCCACCTCCGCCGGACCGCCTGCCGCACCCGCCGCCCGCTGCCGTGGGTGCCGGTCGAGGAAGTCCAAGCACGCATTCGTCGCGATCCGATACAGCCACGCCCGAAATGTGGAACGGCCCTGGAAACTCCCTCGATAGCGCCACGCCCGCAGCAACGTCTCCTGCACCAAGTCCTCGGCCTCGTCGAACGAGCCCAACATCCGATAGCAGTGCACCCGCAACTCCCAGCGGTACCGCTCGGCCAACCCCGCGAACGCGGCCTCGTCCCCAGCGTGCGCGGCCACGACGCTCTCACTCTCCACAACCCCGACCGTACCCACGGCGAACTCGACAACCGCCCCCAGCCGCACGCTCGTAGCCGCTTATCGAGCGGTCTTGTGCTGGTCACCGACTGGTGTAGATCGCTGTCGGTGTCTGATCGGCGACTGCCTGGTGGGGCAGAATCGTGACATCCGCGCGGCGAGACGGTTATCGGCCACAGACTGCTGGGAACTCTCTGCTCGACAGCCGACCAGAACAGCGCGCGACGCTAGCTATCCAGCCGCAGGCCACCGACTCCCCCGCGTTCTATGCAGCGATCGGCGGAGCCAACGCTGGCATGAGTTAGGTGCAGGGCACGTACATCACGAACCAGTCAAGCCTAGGGTTGCCAGATGACCAGTCACACCAGGTAGAGGGGTGGCCGCATGTTACTGGGCCGTTCGCGTCTGAGCAGGTCGCGCAGTGCATCTCCAGCGTCGGCGCCTATCGCGCCGGTCAGCTCGATGACACGGCGGATTGTCAGTGCGTTGACACCACGGAGTGACGCGGCGTGCGCATAACGGTCGATGTCGCCAATTGAGTCGACGGTCGGCGTCCGCTGTTCCCGGTATGTGGACAGTCGATTACGTTCGGTGTCGATATCGCTGTAGCCTCGGCGGTCCCGGATGCGCTGTTCCGCTTGCTCCAGAGAGATGGTGTCTGACAAGTCGGCGGCGAGGGACTGGGCAGCTACGCCGAAGGTGTCGACCTCGTGCACCACCGTGGCGTCATCGGTGATATTGATGAGCGCGTCACGCTGGGTCTCGACCTCACCACGCCAGCCCTCTGCGGCGACGCAAAGAAGTCCGTTGGCCTCGGACGGGTGCCAGTTCCACACCTCGGCGACCATCGCCACATCAGCGGCGCCGAATGCGGCGATCGCCGTCGAGCCGTGACGGCGCAGCAGCGTGCACAGTTGAGGCAGCGTCAACTCCCCGTCGAGCCCAACCCCGGCGATGAGCAGGTACAACGGGAGTTCCGATCGTATGGCGGCTGCCAACGTGAGTGAGTCGGCCAACGGGCTGCGTAGGCCAGCCTCGTGTCCTTCGGCCAGAATGTCGCCGCCGACATCAATGACGACCAATACATCCGCGCCGAATAGTTCAGCCGCAGAGCGGAATTGAGCCGCGAGACCTGTGGCGCCAGCGATGGGATCCATCAGCAGTAGCGGGCAAGACAGATACGGAACCAAACTGGGCAGTGTGGACCTGCCCGCATTGCGCAACCGCGCCGACTCCGTCACCTCGCCGATCATCGGGGAATGCTCGGCTAAACGGTCGAAGTCGTCGCGACTGCGTGGCCCAGGTGTCGGGTCGATGAGCAGACGATCCCAGGAGTAACTCATGATCGCCGCTACATCGAAGCGGTGCCGAAGCTTCCTGGCAATAATCGCCGCAGTGATGGCATCACCACCGCCCCCAGCGGCGATCGCAACAGCTTTCACAGTCATCTCTTCCGGAATCGTACACTGGCCAGTGACATAGGACACCCGGAGGAATAGTTGCCCGAAATCGAAGAGGTACTGCCGAAGTATCTACAAATCGCCGGGTATCTCCGAGACCAGATTGTGCGCGGCGACCTTGCTCCTGGCGCCGACGTCCCATCGGTACGCGAACTCGCCGCGGAGTGGAATGTTGCACGGCCGACAGCCAGCAAGGCTCTGGACGCACTGCGGCAGCAAGGTCTTGTCGAATCGCGCCGCGGAAGCGGCACCTCGTGAGCCCCAGGCCGCGCCCCGAGCACGCGAGCGGTACGAACGTGCAGCTGCGCTGGGCACCATGTATTCCGACTCGGAGTCGGTGCGGTTCCCGTTTGTCGGCATCGTCGAGGCGCCCACGCATGTGGCGGCAGCGCTCGGCCTTGCCTCGGGTGTGAGTGCCTGTGGCTTGGCGGGTGAGATGAGAGTAGGGCGCGAATACGCACAAGAAACGGAACGATTGCAAGAACAGAATCACGAAGATAAACGCAGTGACGTAACTCGCGAGCTGGGAGAAATAGGCTCTACCGTCGCACGCGAAGGCAAAGAGCGGAGCGAGCGGGAAGTTATCGAGAAACAACGCGAATATGTGCGAGAAACGCGTGAGCGAGCATTGCGGGAGGGAGTACCACGGAAGTTCGACGTGTGTACGAGTTGGGTCGTCTACAACCCGGCGAGGAAGCAAGACCAGCGCGAACTGGTGTTTACCTCGCGCCGAAGTACGCCACTGGAACCGCGGAACTTCAACCGGATCCGCTATAGCGGTCTACAGTGTCAGAAGGGCATTGATCGTAGTGAACGACCACACAGGAAACGACACCGAGAGGCGCCTTCAAATGGGAAATCTCTCCGAACAGTTCAATGACCTGTCCAAGCGCGCGAAGAAGACCGAAGACATTATCGACGCCGCCGCAGCGAGGAACCGGGAACGGCTGCAGAAACAGCGGGAGGCGATGACATCCGCTATGAAGTCCTACCGCGCCAAGGCCGACCAGAAGGTCGCGAAGGCACAGTCGGATGCCCAGTCGAAGGGGCAGGAGCTGCGCACCGCAGTCGACAACCACTTCGCCACTGTCCGCACCAAGGTCGCACAGCACCAAGCCGAACATGACCGTCGGAGCGCCGAGCGCTACGCCGAGCACGCCGAGGAGGACGCCACGGTCGCGGTCGATTTCGCGCTCTACGCGCTCGACCAGGCCGACTACGCCATCGTCGAGGCTGTCATCGCCCGCGCGGACGCCGACGAGTTCGCGGCGCAGCGCTGACCGCGTGGTGACCCGGCGGTCACCGTTGCCCTCGATGCCCTGACGGACGCTGACCGGGACCTGCTCCCGGTCAGCGTTCTCGTCCAGGAAGACCTCGTCGCCGCCGTCGGATCCACCGTCCCCAGCGCGATCTCGACTACGTCGTGCTGAGCAACAGACGCCCGGTTCATTGCTGCGCTCGATCCGCCAGCAGAGGCTCTTCATCCCCCAGAAGGCCGGCGGCGCAACGGAACTGCGCGTCATTCCCGCGGCCGTAGTGTTCGGCGACGGCAGTGAACGCCGCTTTGGGTTCCCAGGGCATGTCCGGATAGGTGTCACCGTGGCGGCCTTCCAGGACCTTGACGATGCCGAGGCTGGCGAGGTCGAGGTCGTCTCGCGGGTCGCCGTCGGGGCGGTGCGGGTGGCTGTGCAACGCGAACAGGAACACGAAGGCGCTGTCGACGCCTTCGCTGTCGAAGATCTCCAGCAGTTCGGCGAGGTATGCGGCCTGGCCGGCCTCGTCCCGGACGTAGTCCCCGTTCAACCGGACCGGGGCACCGGTAGCGGTGTCGTATTCGACGATCTCGTTGCTGCGCGGCGCCACATCGGCGGCGCCATGCCAGGTGGCCGTGCCCCAACCGGTGATCGCCAGCGGCTTTCCCTGCGCGACCAGATCGCGCACGCCGGCACGGAACTGATCGGCTACCTCGGCGGAGCGAATGAGCTCGATCGACATGATGTCGAACGGTGTCCAGTCGATTCGCTCGAACGGTATGGCGCAGTAGGTGAGTTTTCCTCCGAATCGCTCGCGGACCACGGTGACGGCCTTCGCGAGGAAGTCGTCGAGGCGGGCCACGAGTTCCGTGACTCGCTCGCTGCGGGCATCGGGATCCCCGAGGAGGGACTCGAGCCGCTCCCAGACGGTATCGCCGGGCAGGAATTCCGGGTTCATCAGGCTCAGTTCGACGCCGGCGACGAACACGACCTCGGCCCCCGTCTGCCGTAGCCGCTCGGCCCGCTGCGCGCAGTCGGCGAACAAGGACAAGATCTCTGCATTCGTCAGTTCCAGTGGATAGGGCGAGAACCACACCTCGAGGCCCAGTTCGGTGGCATACCGGGCCGCCAGCTCCAGCCGGTCGGCATCGCCGCCGACGATCTGGACGGCAGTGCAGTGCAGATCGTCTCGGATGATTGCCAGCTCCCGCCGCACGATCTCGGGGTCGAATTCCTTCCGTGACGCCTGGCCATTCGAGATGAAACCGGTGTCATACGTCATCCCCTTGGCTCGCATGTTCGTGGTCCTTTCCGTCGATCGGGGTTCGGTCGACGCCAGGCTAATCGCTAAATATGCGTGCACGCAATATTTCGCATACGCATATTTCTGTGGCACGATCGGATCGTGACCACGAGACCGGCAGGATTGCGCGAGCGCAAGAAGGAGGCCACCCGGGTAGCGTTGCGGGAAGCAGCACTAAGGCTGGCCCTGGAACAGGGACCCGACAACGTACGGGTCGAGGACATCGCCGAGGCGGCCGGCGTCTCGCCGAGGACCTACAACAACTACTTCTCCAGCCGCGAACAGGCGATCGTCGCCGCCGTCACCGCGGATCGGGACGCACGAGTCGCGGCCATGGTCGCAGCGCGGCCGACCGGAATTCGGCTCGCCGAGGCCGTCATCGAGGCGGTCGTGGCGCAATACAGCGATCCGGGTGAACACCATCGCGACACCCTGCTGCTGATCACCACCCGCCCGGCACTGCGCGAGGCATTCCTGGGCGCCTCCGACATGATCACACCATTGCTCGCCGACGCGATCGCCGGCCACCTCCGCGATACCCGCGGACCAACCGCCCGTGTACTCGCCGCGAGTGTGGCCGCCGCAGTCCGCGTCGCGCTCGAACAATGGCTACAGCCGACCGCCGGCATCGCCGACGCGTCCGGCCTACTCGTCACCTCCGGCTCATTGCCGGACTTTCTCCGCGCCGCTCTCGCCCCACTCGAACCAGCATTCGACGCGGCCGAGAAGAGACCGCAGTGACAATGCATGCTGAAACGCATGATCACCGATCCGGGCTTCGGAATCGCTCTTGCCGAATCCAATGACGCGCTCATCGGATTCGCCTACGGCACAGCACTATCCGCAAACACCGGATGCATTTGAGCCCTGAGGTATTCATGGCGGAGCTGCAGAAGAGTGGCGACAACCCCCACCCCGATGGGATAGCCGACTACAAGTCGGCCTGGGGCAGCTCGCGTATCAGCACGTCGAACGTCGGCGCGTCAGGCCAACTCGGCTTGCTGATTCCAACGGGGCTCCATCCCCAGCTCCGATAGGCCCGATACGCGCGCTCGTTATCGGGTTCAACCAACAGTGTCGCCCGCCGCTCTGGGCGGCTGCCCAGCAGTTCGTCATGCAGGGCTCGCGCGAGACCGCGGCCGGTGTACTCGGTGGACACCATGATCTCCGACAGCGCGAACGTCCGGAAATACCACCATCACGCGAAACGGCCGTCAAACGGCCTGCTGCACAACCATTTACATCACAACAGCCAGTCCTCCGCTGTGGGGTTCCGATGCCGAACAACCCCTGACGAGGGGCGCATGGCCTCCGTAGATGCCGTTATGTCAGTGGGTCGACGTCCCGGCAGGAAGGGGCACGCTTCGTTGCCGGGACGTCGACTATCCGAGATGGTCGTCCAGGGCCATTGCAGGCGTCCCTCGACGACCGCGAGCCATCCGTGAGGGGTCGGGCGCTGGCTCGCGTCTCTTCGATCACCGTGCTCGGTAGCCGAGTGGGGATCGAATCCGTACCGTGCGAGCTATTCGGCTTCGTACGGTCGTCTGGTGGGGTCAGAAGAACCAGTGTTCTGGTTCGCTGTTGTGCGGCACGATGCTGCTGAAGCTGCCGCGGAAGAAGCCCAGGGCTTCGCCCTCCCGTGAGCAGACGTCTCGCACTGCGCCGAAGACGACGGTATGGTCACCGGCCTCGACGATACGGTCGACGTCGCAGTCCAGGTGGGCGAGCGCGCGTGGCACCACGGGGACTCGGTGACCGTCGTATTCGAGCCCGAGACCAGCGAAGTGGTCCTCGCCCCGCTGGGCGAAGCGCAGAGCGATGGCTTGCTGACGACTCGACAAGATGTTGACCGCGAACCGTCCTGCGGCGCTCACCGCGTCAGCGCTGCGAGCACCCCGGTTGAAGCAGACCAGCAGCAGGGGTGGGTCCAGGGAGACGGACGTGAGCGAGTTGACGGTCATGCCGTGCGGGACGCCATCGAACTCGGTAGTGATCACGGCGACACCGGTGGCGAACCTGCCCATCGTTCTGCGCATTGCCGACGAGTCGACCATTGGGGCTGCCATCGTCATTCCTCCTGCTCCTTACCCGCGGGGTAGCGGACCTCGAAGGTCAACACCCCCTCATCGGAGCGCCATGGTCCGTGCGGCATCCCCGGCGGGCGGCAGGCGTACTGACCGGCGGTGAACTTCTCGCCCAGGGTCAGGTCCACGAAGGAGCCTTCGAGGATGTAGACCTCTTCCCAGAAGTCGTGCCGTTGCACGCCCATCGGCGTGGAATCGGCACCCGGTGCGTAGCGCAGGATCCGAGTGGCAACGCCGGTCGTCGGATCTTTGCTGAGGATGCGTTCGGTGATCAATGGGTCACCGCCGGGACAGACGGTGAACTCCACGTCGCTGACGGGGAAGAACTCGAATTCCGGCTTGCTCATGCGGTCACCTGGCCCAGCTCGGCCGACGGCAGCTCGGACAGATCGTAGGAACCCAGGAACTGTTCGACGGTGCGGGTCGGGGTGTCGTAGTCGAAGTTTCGGAACGCGTAGCCCTTGACGACGAACGGCGCTCCAGCGTAGAAGAGCTCATATTGCTGATGGCGTCCGGCGAATTCACTGCCGATGGCGTCCCAGGCGAGTTTGAACAGCTTCACTCGCTCGGCGGCCGACAGGCCCGGGCTGCTCACATAGCGTTCCATGTCCTCGCGGGTGTGCTCGCCGGCGAGTTCGTGAACGCTCGATGGCACCTGCAGCACTCCGCCTCCGGCCAAGTCGCGCACAATATCGATCACGCGCGGGTGGATCTCGGATTGCAATCCCATCGCGCCGTACAGGGCGGCTGCGCCCGGGCGCCACAATCCCTGTTCGTCCGCCGCCGCGGTGTGCTCGGCGGCGAGGACCCCGGATTCCACTACCGAAACCAGGCTGGCGAGTTCACCGAGTTTCTCGACGACGCCGGGGAACTTGTCGACACCGTTGACCGCGGCGATCTTGCGGGCGATCCCGGCAAGGAACCGCAGTTTGGTCGCGAAGCGGATCTGGGCCTGCCAGTTGCCGAGCACATGTGCGGCGGTATCGAAGAACTGTTTGCGCAGACCCGGGACATCCTTGTAAACAAAGACGTTTTCCCAGGGGATGAAGACGTCGTCGAACACCAGCAGCGCGTCGGTCTCGTCGTAGCGCGAGCTGAGCGGATAGTCGAACTCGCTGGTCACGCTGGGGGCGTACGGACGGCGGCAGTACAGCGTCAGTCCGTCGGCATGCACCGGGACGGTGAAGCTGATGGCGAAGTCCGAATCCTCGGCTTGCAGCGGTTTGATGCAGGAGACCAGGATCTCGTCGGCGACTGCGCCGCCAGTGGCGAGCATTTGGGCGCCGCGGACGACGATGCCGTCTTCGCGTTCGTGTTTCACACCGACCTGGATGAACTCGCCCTCCCAAGCGTGCGCGGTGGTCGCGCGGGAGACCTGCGGCGGGATGATCGCATACGAGACATAGAGATCGTTCTCGACGACGCGGCGGTGGAAGGCGAGGACATTGTCGCGCAGGCCGTGTTCCTCCGAGAACGCTTCGGGGTGGGCCGAGAAGGCGGCAACGAAAGCGCCGACGTGGTCGGGCGAGCGGCCCACCCAGCCGTGGGTGTGATCGGCCCAGACCTGGGCGGCCGTGCGGTAGGCCGTGAGATCCTCAGCGCTGCGTGGTGGCAGGAACAGCCTGTTGACCGGGCGGCCGAGAGCCTGGTCGGTGACCTGCATGCCATTGCCCGGGTCGGCGGCGAGGTCGAACAGATCCCCGATCGTGCGGGCGATCGGCGCGAATGCCGGATCGCTGGCGACGTGCTCTACGGGCGCGCCGTTGACGATCACGCGGCGGCCATCGTCCAGCGAGGCCAGATAGTCGGTACTGGTGCGCATCAACTGCTCCTGACATTAACGTTGTATGTGAATTCGATCGGGGCGTGCCCCGGCACTTCGAGGCTCATCTGCCAGTGTCGGCCGTATCGGAAGGTGCCGTCGACCAGTGGCAGAGTCCCACCGAACATAATCAGCGCGGACTCGTCGCCGTTGTGTTTGCCCCATCTGGACAGCACCTCGCCTATCGGCAGCATCGCTGCGAGGGTTCCTCGCTGGTAGATGTCGCCGTTTGCCCAGCTGGACACCGTGATCTCGTCCCATCGCAGGATGCTTGGGTCGGTTCCGAGGTCGATGGCCGTGGTGGCGATCGGCTTGGGGCACGCGGCTTTGGAAAGGGGGATGCTCTGGGTTTCGAGTACCCGGTCGGTGTGGTCGGAGCCGACTGTCAGGTAGTAGCGACGGCCGGCGTATATCAGGACCGGTTCTACCTCACCCGACGTCGATGGCCCGTCGACCTCGATCGTGGTGTCGGTTGTCACGCGGTCGGCGCCGATTTCGTAGAACGCGGGGATGCTGTCCGGTCTCGGCACGCCGATCGCGGCGAGCTCATCGACGTGATGTGCGACTGCGGCAGAATCACGTCCGGTGTACCCAGCGACGATGACATCGGTCGGCGTGAAGACCAGTCCGTCCCCGGAATTTGTCCGGAGCCGCAGCTGGGTAATGCCGGTGGTCATGTGCTACTCCACTCTGGTCGATAGGTCAGCGGGCCAGCGTCGGTCCGCCAGTGCGGGGAACTCGGCGCGCACACGTTGTGGCAGCGCCGGATCGAGGTCGGCGAAAGCGAATCCTTCATCCGAACCTGCCTCGACGAGCACTTCACCCCAGGGATCGACGATCCGGCTGTGGCCGCCGAGGGCCACTCCGTGCTGTTCGCCGACCGCATTACAGGCCAGCAGGTACGACTGCTGCTCGACCGCGCGCACGCTCGTGAACAGCCGCCAGTGCTCGAGACGGGCGGCCGGCCAGGCCGCGCACACGGCCAGCAACTCGGCACCGGCGTCGGTCAAACTGCGGAACAGTTCCGGAAAGCGCAGGTCATAGCAGGTGGTGATACCGGAAGGCACGCCGGCGATCGAGTCGACGGCTATCGAGGTGCCAGGTGTGAGCAGCTCCTGCTCGCGCGACCCGTAGCCGAAGACATGCACCTTGCGGTAGGTGTTGCGGACGGAACCGTCCGGACCGACCACTACGGAGGTGTTGTACAGGCGGCCCTGCTCATCGATCTCGACGATGCTGCCGAGGTGAACGAACAGCCGATGCGAGGTGGCCCAGTCGCGGGCCGCGCTGACCGTCGGACCAGTCAGGGATTCGGCCCGGGCCTCGTACTCGTCGAAGGCGAAATAGCCGACGCCCCACAGTTCGGGCATCACCAGCAGATCGGCTTTCTCGAGCTCTGATTCGCGGCCGATGGCGTCACCGACCCGCTGTAGCCGAGTAGCCACGGGCTCGGAGTCCGGGCTCGCGACCTGAAACAGCGCTACACGCAAGGCGATTCAGTCCTTTCTGGATGGCGACTGCGCGGCACGCGAGTCGGTCGCGTGCCGCGGTCGCGTCGGCTCAGGCCGACAGGGAAGTTTCCGCGTTCTGTAAGTGAGCGATGAGCTCGTCGTTGAACTTCTGCCCGATACGCTGCACTGCGTGCGGACTGCCCTCGAACAGAACGCGTTTCGCCGACATTCCTTCTGCCAGAGCGTCGGCGATGTCTTCGAATCCGGGAGTACCGCCGCCGGTGACCACCAGCTTGGGGAACGTGGTCCGCGCGAGCGCTTCCAGCGGAACGCCCGTCTGCCAAGGCTTTTCGGTGGTGAGATTGCGGACGGCCTCGGCGAGCGGGGCCGGCAGCGGCGACGGTAGCGGCATGTCGACGCTGAGTACCTTCAGAAAGCCGGTCACGAAAGACTCGAGATCGGTGGGATCGGCGGCCGCCCAGTGCTCGCGCAGTGCTGCCGCGAGCTGGTCCGCGGCCGGTCGCCCGGCACCGTTGGGCAGCGCGGGCGGCTCGATCACCGTCAGCGACCAGACCTTCTCCGGGGCCAGCGCCGCGGCCCGCATCGCGACGACCCCGCCCATCGACGTTCCGACGAGATGCGCGCCATCACCGAGCAATTCGGCGATCTCGGCCGCATCCCTATCCGGATCAATACGCGGTGTGCTCGGACTCGGGTGGTAGCCCCGACGGTACGGCGCGGTGATCTGGTAGCGGTCTGCCAGCACCCGCTGCTCACCGAAAGCCGTGGCCGCCGAGCTCAGGCTGCCGTGCACCATGACGATGCGGGGGCCGGAATCGCCCCACCGTTCTGCGGCAAGTTCAGTCATCGAATCGTCCTTACTACTGCGCGGCCGCCGCGGCCTCGGCGCGAGCGAACACGCCGGGGTCGATGTCCAACTGACGCGACTGGAACTTCCAGCCCGCCTCAGTGCGCACCAGCACGTCGGTATAGATGCCCGTGGCGATGATGAAAGGCGGCTTCACGACCTGGAGTTTGGTGACCGCGCACGTCGCCGTCGCCGTATCGCCGTCGCCGTCGACGGCGTAGTTCGTCATCAGATGACGCGCACCGTCTTCCTTGCCGGCCGCGATGTGGCCGTTGATGAACTCCCTGATGGCGTCGTGTCCGACGAACGTGCCGTAAGTCGCGATGAACGTTCCGTCGGGAACCCATGCCCCGAGCCAGGAATCGACATCGTGGTTGTCGAGTGATCGCATCTGCAGATTCGACAGTTCGATGATCGCCAATTTGTCTGTAGCGGACAGAGGCATCCGTGTGCTCCTTTGCCAACCGGATGGGCTATGACACAGCACACATTACAGCACTAGTATTCGGTATACAAGTATGTAGTGCACTGAATCTCGCATACGATTCTGTTAATCTAAGAGCATGGCGAAGCTGAGCGGCATCACAGCAGTTGAACGGCCCCCGACGCTGGGCCGGCGCGCTTATCTCCAGATTCAGCAGGCGATCAGAAATGGCTCACTCACCCACGGTAAGCAGTACTCCGAGAACGAACTGGCCGAGTCTCTCGGCATGTCCCGAACGCCTGTCCGGGAAGCCCTTCTCACGCTCAACCGCGAGGGAATCATCGTCGTCGAATCCCAACGCGGGTTCCGTCTGCGCGAACTGTCGACAGCGGAGCGACAGGAGATCTTCGATCTGCGTTCGCTACTCGAAGGTTTTGTGGCAAGCCGGCTGGCGCTCAATGCCACGGCCGAGGACATCTCGCGGCTCCGTGCGATTGTCGACGCGCAGGAAAGCCTCAGCAGCGGCCGAGAATCGGAATTCCTGGCGCTGGACGAGCAATTCCACCTGCTTCAGTCCGAAATCCTCGGCCTCGAGCGTACCCACGCAACCATGGTCAGCCTGCGCGGGGCAATGTGGCTCATCGGGTTCGAGGCACTCGAACTCCCCCACCGCCTCGAAGCAGTCGTCGCCGAACACCGCGCCATCATCGACGCCATCGAACAGGGCGACCCCGAGGCCGCAGCCAGCGCAGCACGCAAACACCTCGCGAATACAGCCGCCGTAGCACTCTGAGCACCCGCTGCGGACTACATCTCGCCCGTAAAACGACCTGAGCCCCATCCGGATCTCCGGATGGGGCTCAGCAGAGTCGGTTAGCGCGCTACTTCTTCCCGGACGCCAATCCGCTACGGAATTCGACGACGTCGCCATCGACCATGACGTAGTCCTTGCCCTCCATGCGGACCTTGCCCGCGGCTTTGGCGGCGGCCATGGAGCCTGCATCGACCAGGTCGTCGTAGGCGACTACTTCGGCCTTGATGAAGCCGCGCTCGAAGTCGGTGTGGATGACCCCGGCGGCCTTGGGGGCGGTGTCGCCCTGGTGGATTGTCCAGGCGCGGGCCTCTTTCGGACCGGCGGTGAGGTAGGTCTGCAGGCCGAGGGTGTGGAATCCGGTGCGGGCCAAGGCATGCAGGCCCGGCTCGGATTGGCCGATCGACTCCAACAACTCCATGGCGGACTCGTCGTCGAGTTCGAGCAGCTCGGCTTCGACCTTGGCGTCGAGGAAGACCGAATCTGCCGGTGCGACAGCGGCTTTCAGTTCGGCGACCTTGGCTTCGTCGGTGAGTACCGACTCGTCGGCGTTGAAGACGTAGAGGAACGGCTTGGTGGTGAGCAGCGAAAGTTCTTTCAGCAGTTCGCCATCCAGTTGAGCGCGCGCGGAGAAGAGAGTTTTGCCGCTGTCGAGTACTTCCTGGGCGGCCTTGGCCGCATCGAGCAGCGGCTTGCGCTCCTTCTTGACCTTGGCTTCCTTCTCCAGCCTCGGGATCGCCTTTTCCAGCGTCTGCATATCGGCGATGATCAGCTCGGTTTCGATCACCTCGATATCGGCGAGCGGGTCGACCCGCCCATCGACGTGCACCACATCGTCGTCGGCGAACACGCGCACCACCTGGCAGATGGCATCCGCCTCGCGGATATTGGCGAGGAATTTATTGCCGAGTCCGGCGCCCTCGGACGCACCCTTCACAATGCCCGCGATATCGACGAACGACACAACGGCAGGCAGGATGCGCTGGGAGCCGAAGATCTCGGCCAGCTTGTCCAGTCGCGGGTCGGGCAGCGGAACCACCCCGACGTTCGGCTCGATGGTCGCGAACGGATAGTTCGCGGCCAGCACGTCGTTCTTGGTCAGCGCATTGAACAGCGTCGACTTTCCGACGTTGGGCAGTCCGACGATTCCGAGGGTGAGACTCACGAGAACCAGAGTCTACGCGGCCTGACGTCGACCTTCGTCAGCGGCCGAGCGAGCACGACGACGGCTCGGGAACCACACTGTATGCGGTCGCCGAGATTGCTGTAGTACATCCTGACGCCTCAGGGGATCAGGATGACCTTGCCGAGGTTCGAGCGGTCTTCGATGACGGCGTGGGCCTCGGCGGCGTCTTCCAACGCGAACTCCGCGTGAACGACGGGGCGGACCAGGCCGGAGGCGAAGTACTGCCAGAGTTCTTGGCGCCAGTGTTCGTAGAGGTCCGGGGAGTTGCGGGCGATGCGGGCAATTTGAAAGCCGATGACCGACTTAGCGCCGACAAGCAGGTCGTAGGCCTGGATGGTGCCGCCGCCGGAGCTGTAGGCGACGAGTCGACCGCCGGGCGCGAGGGCCGCGATGGCCGGGGTGAGCAGGTCGCCGCCTACCGCGTCGAGTACGTAGTCGACGGGCTCACCCCAGGATTGCTGGTCGTAGGCGACGACATCGTCGGCACCGAGGTCGCGGAGGAAGTCGGCTTTGGCGATGTCCGAGACCGCCGCCAGCACACGCGAAGCCCCGCGCACCCGTGCCAACTGAAGGGCGAGATGGCCGACGCCGCTGGCAGCGGCCGTGACCAGCGCCGATTCGTCCGGCTTGGGATCCGCGGCATCGAGCGCGCCGAGTGCGACCAAACCGCTGCGGACCAGCGCGACCGCATCGACGGCGGAGGCGCCGTCGGGAATCGGCGAGGCCATCGCGGCGGAGAGCAGCGCGTAATCGGCATAGCCGTGGCCGAAAACCAGCCCGGTAACGCGATAACCAGGCATACAGCTGGTCACGTCCGCCCCGACTGCGACTACCTCACCCGCGATCTCGCCACCCAGCGCGATCGGCTCACGCGGCTCACGCACTTTGCGAACGATCGGCAGGGTCACACCAACCGCCTCGACCCGGACCAGCAGTTCACCCGGGCCGGGCGTCGGCACCTCGGCCGATACGACCTCTAATACCTCCGGACCACCGCTGCGCTGGTATTGCACCCGCCGCATCACACCTCCAAAAACCCTTAGGGGCGGTAACGGTAGCCCGACGCCGCGATAACCCCCAGCCATTTACCGCTCCGAGTGCGAAATCTCACCGCTGCGGCGGTCGGGATGTCGCGTGGACAATGACGGCCGCGATCAGCGCGGCCGTCAACGACCACCGAGACCCGATGCCGCGATACCGCGCACGAATGCCCGCTGCGCGATCGCGTAGACCACCACCAGCGGCAGCAGGACGACCATTGCCGCGGCCATGAGAATCGGCCATTGCGTGTGGTACTGGCCTTGCAGCCGCACCAAACCCAGTGTGGCGGTGGCAATGTCATTGCGCTGGATCATGATCAGCGGCCACAGGAAGTCGTTCCAGACCGTGATCCAGGTGAGCACTCCGAGCACCATGAGCGCAGGGCGGGTGTGCGGCAACAGCACACGCCAGAACACCTGCCAGGTGGTGCATCCGTCGACGATCGCCGCTTCCTCGAGTTCGGCGGGCAGCGTTCGGAAAAACTGGCGCATCAGATAGGTGCCGAAGGCGCTGCCGAACAGGCCGGGCACGATCATCGCCCATGGTGTGTCCACCCAGCCGAAGGCGCGCATGATCAGGAATTGCGGGATCACGGTAACCGTCAATGGCACCATCAGTGTGCCGAGGTAGGCGAGGAAAAGTACGTCGCGTCCGCGAAAACGCAAGCGCGCGAAGGCATACCCGGCCAGCGAGCAGAAGAAGAGCTGCCCGGCGGTGACACATAGCGCGTAGCAGGCGGTATTGAACAGCATCCGTCCCAGCGGGAGCAGATCGAAGACCTTCCCGTAGTTGGACCACTGTGGACGCGCGGGAAGCAGTTTCGCCTCGGTGATCTCGCCATCGCGCTTCAACGAACCCGACAAGGCCCACAGAATCGGGAACAGCGCACACCAGGCGATACCGATGAGTACCACATAGAGCAGGATGCCGCGCACTGTCCGGCGCAGCATGGCCCGCTGCACCCGGCCGCTACTGCGTGCCCACCCACCGATCCGTACCGGAAGCGGCCGCCGGACCATCTCGTACGTATTCACCATTCCACCTCCGCCCGGCGCGCGAAGCGCAGCTGCAATAGCGTCAGTACCAGCAGAATCGCGAAGATCACCCAGGCCAGCGCCGCCGCATAGCCGACCTCGTAGAACCCGAAGGCGTTCTGGAACAACATGATTCCGAGCAGATATGTCCCGGTCTCCGGGCCGCCGTTACCGCCGGTCAGCGCATATGCCTGGTCGAAGGCCTGCACCGAGTTGATGATGGTGATGACGAAAACGAAGGACAGCGGCCCACGGATCAACGGCAGCGTCACCGACCAGAACCGCCGCAATGCCCCTGCCCCATCAATGCGCGCCGCCTCGTACAACGTCTCGGGTACGCCCTGCATCGCGGCCAGCAAAATGACCGTCGCGAAAGGCACACTCTTCCATACGGTCACGATGCTCAGCGAGACCAGCGCCCAATCCGGGTCGGTCAGCCAAGGCACCGGATCGATGCCGATCCAGCCGAGCATGATGTTGAGCAGCCCGTCGTCGGTGGTGAAGATGAAACGCCACACCACGGCCATGGCAACGGTCGAGGCGACCAACGGCAGAAACGCTATGGTCCGAAAGATGCCGATACCTGCCAACTTTCGATTGAGCACGGCGGCAACGGCGAGTCCGATCGCCACAGTGGGTATCAGCGTCGACACCGTGAACACCGCGGTATTGCGCAAAGCGATGATAAACAACGGATCCGACGCGAACAGCCGCCGATAGTTCGCCATCCCGACGAACCGTGGCGGACTGAACAAGTCCCACGAGTGCAGACTCAGATACAACGAAATCCCGAGCGGAAACAGCAAGAATACCATTACCGCCGCCAGATTCGGTGTCACGAAAACCCAGCCGGCCCGCTCACGCCGCTGCGCGAGCCGCCCGCGTTCTGGCGCACCAATCGCAGTGCGCCGCTGCCGGATCGTCATGAGGATTCCAGAAGTTTATCGATATCGGCGGACAGGGACGCACCGATGGACTCAGCGGTCGCGGCACCGCGCAATACCCGATTGCCACCGCGCTCCAACAGCGCGGAAACCTTGCCCCACACCGGGGTCACCGGCAGCGCTCGCGAATTCTGCGGCCCCTCGGTGAGTACCTGGAGGTTGCTTATCTCGCGATGCGCGTCCGCGAAGCCTGGCGAGCCCATCGCGGACTTCAGCACCGGCACGAACAGACCGGATGCCGCGATAATCGCCTGTCCTACCGGTCCGGTGGCGAATTTTACGAATTCCCAGGCCTGTTCGATGCGCGGACTATCCGCGGCAATCGATAGCCCCGTACTGCCGACATCGGTAATCGCCCCCGGACCACCATGCGGACCGACCGGCAATACCGTGACATCGATGGGCAAGTCGTCCTGCCCAGCGAACTCGGAATACAGCCAGTGCCCACCCATCGTCATCGCCGCCCGGCCCCGGCGGAACAGATCCGGCGCCGAAATCGACTGCTGGTCCGCAACTTTCGGCGCGACACGATGGCGAATCGCAAGATCGGCGTAGAACTGGAAGCCCTCGGCGAACCGAGGATCAGCGAGGTTGGTACTGGTCGGATCCACCGACGGCGAGAACCACTCCGCCCCATTGTTCATACCGAAACACGCGGCCGATAGATACGGCACCCAGGCGTCGGTGAATCCCCACTGCCGGTTCGACGCGGACGACTCATGCCGCGTGAGCGCCCGTGCGGCATCGAGGAATTCGGCGAACGACCACGCATCCAGCCACCGGGTCGGCGCGGTCACTCCGGCATCGGCGAACAGTTTCCGGTTGTAGTAGAGAAATACCCCTGACCACTGTTCCGGCAGTGCATACTGCCCACCGCCATAGGTGAAGGTGTCATAGAGCGCGGGATAACTGTCGGCGCGTAGTGCGGCAGCGTATTCGGGCTCCCGATCGAGCAGCGTGCGCAGATCCAGCAGCACTCCACGCTCGGCGAGACCGGCATAAAGCAACTCCCACGCCATCATGACGTCTGGACATTTGCCACCCGCGCAGTAGGTGAGCATCTGCTGCAGCGGATCCGGTCCGGACATGATGGTGCGAATACGGATCTCCGGATGACGCCGCCGGAACTCGTCGATGATCTCGAGCCGGACCCGCGCCTCCTCCGGCCTCGCCTGAAAGAAGAATGTCAGCGCGTCGTCACCGGATCCGCAGCCGGTGCCTGCGAGCAGCGGCGCGGCCAGCACCGAGCCGAGCAGCGTGCGCCTGCGCAAGAGCCCTCCTCCAGGCGGGTGTGGAGCTTGGCGGAATCGCATGGCAGCATACGTTCGGCAACACCGAGGTGATGGCCGACACACGAACAAAACTTAACGTTGTCCAAAGCCGATGGGAAACCAGCCCGATCGACACCACCGATCGGATACGTTGTCACGTGTTTGAGCAGGATCCTGCGCGTTTTACAGGAGAGTAAGCAGATGGCGACAATCGAATATTTGCGGACGGATCCGGATCTGCCGCCCGTCGGGGTGGTCGATCACTCCCCGATCACGCCACGCAAAAAGGCGATCTTCGGGGCGATTGCGATCGTCGGGGCGATCGCCTGGGCCATCCTCGCCATCTCGCGCGGTGAGAACGTCAACGCCGTCTGGATCGTGGTCGCGGCGATCTGCACCTACGTGACCGCCTACCAGTTCTACGCCAGACTGATCGAATACCGGATCACCAAGCCGCGCGACGACGTGGCCACGCCGGCCGAGGAATTGGAGAACGGCAAGGACTACATGCCGATGGACCGGCGGGTGCTCTTCGGACACCACTTCGCCGCCATCGCGGGTGCCGGGCCACTGGTCGGACCGGTGCTGGCCGCGCAAATGGGTTATCTGCCAGGCACTATCTGGATCATCGTCGGCGTCGTCTTCGCGGGCGCGGTGCAGGACTACCTGGTGCTGTGGGCCTCCTCGAAGCGCCGTGGACGCAGCCTCGGACAGATGGCCCGCGACGAACTCGGGCCGATCGGCGGTGTGGCCGCGATCGTCGCCGTGCTGGTGATCATGATGATCCTGCTCGCGGTGCTCGGCATCGTGGTCGTGCAGGCACTCGCCGCGGTCGAGGGCCCGGATGGCGCGCTGCACGGCGGCAGCCCGTGGGGTGTGTTCTCCATCGGCATGACCATCCCGATCGCCCTGTTCATGGGCCTGTATTTGCGCTTCGTGCGGCCGGGCCGGGTCGGCGAGGTGTCGGTCGTCGGCTTCGCGCTGCTGCTGTTCGTCATCATCTCCGGCCGATGGGTTTCCGAATCCGGTTGGGGGCGTGACCTGTTCACCCTGTCCGGCACCACCATCGCCTGGCTGCTGATCATCTACGGCTTCATCGCCTCGGTGCTGCCGGTATGGCTGCTGCTCGCACCGCGCGATTACCTGTCGACATTCATGAAGATCGGCACCATCGGCCTGCTCGCCCTCGGCATCGTATTCACCGTGCCGGTGCTGAAGGCTCCCGCGGTATCGCAGTTCGCGCACAACAGCAACGGACCGTCCTTTGCGGGCAGTCTGTTCCCGTTCCTGTTCATCACCATCGCATGTGGTGCGCTGTCGGGATTCCACGCCCTGGTCTCCTCCGGCACCACGCCCAAACTACTGGAGAAGCAGTCGCATGCCCGGATGATCGGCTACGGCGGCATGCTGATGGAGTCGTTCGTCGCGATCATGGCGATGATCACCGCGAGCATCATCGACCAGCACCTGTACTTCGCCATGAACGCGGGCGCCGGACTCACCGGCGGCACCGCCGAGAAGGCCGCTGCCTACACCAATTCCCTTGGTCTGAGCGGTGATCCGATCACCGCGGGTGAGTTGACCCAGACCGCGAAGGATGTCGGCGAGACCAGCATCATCTCGCGCACCGGTGGCGCGCCGACGCTGGCGATCGGGATGTCCCAGGTGATGTCCGCATTCCTCGGCGGCTCCGGGCTCAAGGCGTTCTGGTACCACTTCGCGATCATGTTCGAGGCGCTGTTCATCCTCACCACCATCGACGCCGGTACCCGGGTCGCGCGCTTCATGCTTTCGGATTCGCTAGGCAATCTGGGTGGTCCGGCGCAGAAGTTCAAGGATCCGTCGTGGCGGCCCGGCGCATGGGCGTGCTCGGCCGTTGTGGTGGCGGCCTGGGGTTCGGTGCTGCTGATGGGTGTCACCGATCCGCTCGGCGGCATCTACACGCTCTACCCGCTGTTCGGCATCGCCAACCAGCTGCTCGCCGCGATCGCGCTCACCGTCGTGCTGACCATTCTGGTCAAGAAGGGCCTGGTGAAATGGGCGTGGATTCCCGCGCTGCCGCTGATCTGGGATCTGTTGGTGACCATGACCGCGTCCTGGCAGAAGATCTTCTCCGCCGATCCGAAGCTCGGGTACTGGAAGCAGCACAGTAACTACAGTGCCGCCCGCGATGCCGGAAAGCTGTTGGCACCGGCCAAGAATGTCGACGATATGGACAAGATCGTGCGCAACACGTTCATCCAGGGCACTTTGTCGATCATCTTCGCGGTGCTGGTGTTGGTCGTCGCGATGGTCGGCGTCGTGGTCTGTATCCGTGCCTGGCGGGCGGGCGGCGGCCCGAGCAGTGAAACACCGGACGAACCGTCGAAGATCTTCGCGCCGCGCGGGTTCATCGCCACCGCCGAAGAGAAGGCGGTGCAGAAGGAGTGGGATGCCCTGATCGCATCGGGGCAGGTCCGGGCACCGGGCGCCGCACATGCCAAAGGCATGGCGGAAACAACCGGATGACCACAGCAGCGCGTCTGCGGGTGGCCGGAAGTGTCTGTGCCGCAAAGGTTCGCGCAGTCGCGTCATGGTTCGATGCGGTGCTGGGCGGCCAGGATTATCAGCGATACGTGGACCATCTGCGGCGCAATCACCCCGGTTGTGAGATCCCATCGGAGCGCGAGTACTGGCGGCGGCGCCACGCGGATGCGGATACCAATCCGCAGAATCGCTGCTGCTGAAGGGAAGCGGATTAACGACTGCGTGTCCGTGGCGACTCGTCGATGCCGTGCTGCCACATCTGCCGCGCGTGGTCGTCGCCCGGATGAGCGTTCCGGCGCACGACTATTCGATGGTCAACTGGGCTGCGCCACGCTCGTGATCCAACAGCCAACGCTTCACCGGCAGCCCCCAGCGGAAGCCACCGAGCGCTCCCCCGATGCGCAAGACCCGGTGGCACGGCACGAAAAGCGCCGCGGCATTGCGGGCGCAGGCGTTGGCGGCGGCACGAGTGGCATCGGGACGCCCGGAAATGGCGGCGTATTCGGTATAGGTAACCGGATCGCCCGCGGGGATCTTACGCAGCACTTCCCATGCGTGCATGAGGAATTCGCCGGATTGCTGACGCACCTCGATCGCATCGATCGCGGTGAACTCGCCGCGATGGTAGGCGGCGATCGCGCGGGTCGCCTCGCCGAGATCACCACGTCCGCGTAACGCGCTGGGCCGCAGACTCGGGTGTATCAACTGCCGCAGGTTCTCGGCGTCGGCGGTCCAGCCGGAGGCGAGTACGGCACCATCGGCATCGACCAGCGCGGTGAACGGGCCGATAGGAGTGTCGCAGGTCGCGAAATCAGTTGTCATGATCGGGTCTTCGCATTCTGTGCGGCGACGGTCTTCGTCGCGGAGGGTTTCGGCGGTGTGGCTCTGCGTCCGGCGAGCGCGGCCTTCCACAGATGCATGGATAGATATGAACGCCACGGCGCCCAGCGCGCGGTATCGCTGAGATCGACGCCCAGGAGGGTGGCACCTTGGCGGACAACGAGATCGGTATCGAGCAGCACATCCGGATCGGCCAGCAGCCGCATGGTCACATAATCGGCGGTCCACGGTCCGACACCGTCGAGAGCCATCAGGTCACGGCGCAGATCGGTGGCGGTGCGGCCCTGGTGCAACACCAGATCGCCCGAGGCGAGTGCCGACGCCACGCCGATAATCGAGCGGGTCCGCCGCGCCGGACCGGTCAATACCTCGGCTCCGCGTTCGGCGACCACGGCCGGTGTCGGGAACAGTCGTGCGACCGGCCCGTCGATCGGCTCGCCGAGCGCGTGGACCAGCCGAGCGGTGTGGGTGGCGGCGGCGGATACCGAAATCTGCTGACCGATCATGGTGCGCAGCAACAACTCCGGGCCATCGACGGAGCCTGGCATACGGATACCGGGAGTGAACGGCGGGCGGGCCTGGGCCCGGCGGGCAGTGGCCGCACCCACATCGAATGGATGCTCGGCCGGTGCCGCGCCAGCGTCCGGCAGATCGCGTCCGGACGTCTCGAGTACGTCGGTATCCGCGGGCACGACACCGAGCGCTTCATCGATGCCGACCGGGTCCGCATCCAGGTCCAGCAGATGCCGCAGCCGGGCAACGGTCGGTGCGAGATCGCGCATATCGTGCAGGGACAGTTCGGCGCGCACATGGTCGCGCTGGAAACTCACCCGCGTCGTCGCATGGCCGTGCGGGGTGCGCAGGCTACGGGTGTAGGTGCGGTCCTCCCACAGTTCCATGCCCGGCACGACATGCGAGGAGAGGAACCATTCGAGCCAGCCCCGGTCCAGCGGTTCGCGGAACGGCAGCCGCAACGTCAACGAGCCATTGGTAGCCGGCATGAGGTCGCTTCCGGAGCGGGTCACTCGCTGCGCCTCGGTGCGCATGGTGGTCGGACTGACCGCGAACACCTCGCGGACCGTGTCGTTGAACTGGCGAATGCTGGCGAATCCGGCCGCGAAGGCGATGTCGGAAATCGGCATGGTCGTGGTCTGGATCAACAGCCGGGCGGTGTGCGCGCGATGCGCCCTGGCCAGAGCGAGTGGACCGGCACCCAGCTCGGTGGTGAGCACTCGGGTCAGCTGGCGCTGCGAATAGCCCAGCGTGGCAGCCAGCGCGGGCACGCCACCACGCTCGATGACGCCGTCACCGATCAGCCGCATCGCCCGCGCGGCCAGATCAGCGCGGGTATTCCACAGCGGTGAACCGGGTGCGGCATCGGGCAGGCAGCGGCGACAGGCACGGTATCCGGCCTGCTGCGCCGCCGCGGCTGTCGGCAGGAACGTCACATTGGACGGTTTCGGCGTGATCGCCGGACATGAGGGGCGGCAATAGATTCCGGTAGTTCGCACTGCGGTGAAGAACTGGCCGTCGAATCGGGAGTCCCGCGTCGACACCGCCCGATAGCAGCGTTCGAAATCCAAAGCCGTGATCGTCACCCAATCCACAATGGCAGCAACCCGCACCGGACGCTAGCGGAAATCTGCCATAGACCCCTCCGGCGGGCGCGAACAAGACAAAGCGGTGGACATCCGTCGAGATGCCAATTGCCGAGTAGCGGCCGCGCTGCGCCTGGTCGCGGTCAGCGCACACGGCTGGATCCTGGCGGGCGGAAGTCCCGGCAGGGCAGAGCACGGACGTAGCGGCTGCTCGCCGTCACTCCTGCGGTTGCGGTTGTCAGACGATAATGGTCGGCTCAGGCGACGGTGGTACGAAGTTGCGAGCCCGCTCGCCCGCGGATGACGTGCAGGCGGCTCGGAATACGCTGACGCATTTCGTCGACGTGGCTGACCACGCCGACCACGCGCCCGCCCGCGCGGAGTTCGTCGAGCACCCCCATGACCGCGTCGAGCGTGTCGGCATCGAGTCCGCCGAAACCCTCGTCGATGAAGATGGTGTCGAGCACGACACCGCCGGATTCGGCCGCCACGGTATCGGCGAGGCCGAGGGCCAATGACAGTGCGGCCATGAAGGATTCGCCGCCGGAGAGGGTTTTGGCGGGGCGGACGGCGCCGGTGTAGTCGTCGCGGATATCGAGGCCGAGGCCGCCGCGACGACCGCGCGGGCCCGCCTTGTCGGAATGCACGAATTCGTAGCGGCCACCCGACATTCGACGCAGGCGTACCGAACCCGCCAATGCCACCTCCTCCAGCCGGGCGGCAAGAACATAGGAGCGCAGCGACATGCGCCGATTGTTCTCGCCTCGGCCCGCGACGACCTCCGCGAGCGCCGCCAACTCCTCATAGGCGCGCTGCACCGGCGCGATCCGATCTACCGCGGCCCACAGCTGACCGCCCAGATCCTCCAGGAGATTCACCCGCCGCGTGGCCTCCGCGTGCGCTGCGACGGCTGCGTTGAGTTGGTTCTGCGCGGCGGACACCGCGGAATCCAACTCCGCGAGATCGCCGGGTTCGGTCGACGCGGCGGCTTGGATCTCCGGCTCGGCCAGCACGGCCTCGGCATGCGCGCGAGCCCGATCCGCCGCGATCAGTTCCGCTTCGATCTCGTTCTGCCGCTGCGTGGTCCGTGAGGCGGCGGTGACTACTCGCGCGTAGGCCGTCAACAACGCGACATCGTCACGTGGTCGCGTGCCTGCCTCGGCTGGCGCCGAATCGACTGCGCCCCTGGTTGTCTCGGCCCCGCCGACGCGCGCGTCGACCGAATGGAAGGCCGTGTCGGCACCAGCACTGTCGGCGGCGATGACCGCAGTATGACTGGCTGCGCCCCCAGAGTCGGTCACCTGTGCAGCATACGGACCCGCCACCTGGCCAGCCGTTGACATCGGACCGGTCGCGGCGGCCTGCTCGGTAACGAAACCGGCTGCCAACGCGAGGCTTTCGACTCGATCGGCGATCACGGTGACCTGCTCGGCGGCGGCCGACTCGTCGGTGCGGGCGTCCCGGAGGGCGGTGGCATCGCAGATCATGGTGTCGAGGCGAGTACGGCGACGGTCGACGGTTTCGTCGGCACCCGCGGCGGTGCGCAGGCGGTCGGTGAGTTCGGTGAGGCGCGCGGTGGCGGCGGCGATTCGGGTGGTGACGGTGCTGCGACGGGTATCGGATTCGCGGAGTTCGTCATGCAGGCGTGATTCGTCGGTGCGTAAGCGGGACAGTTCGACGGTGAGGCTGTCGGCGAGGGTGGCGAGCTCGGCGGCGTCTTCGTAGCGGTTGGTGGCGGCGCGCAGGGCGGCCGCCAGTTCCACGCGGTCGGCATCGCCGCCGCGGGCGATAAGCGCATCGATTTCGCGTTCCAGCTCCGTAATTCGGGCCTGCACGCGATCGCGGGCGTTCTCGGCCGCGCGCTCGGCGGTGGCCGCCGCATCCTCGGCCTCCTTCGATACCGCGCCGGCCGCGGCGCGAGCCGGTGCCGGATGGTCGGCGGAACCGCAAACCGTGCACGGCTCGCCATCGGTCAGCTGACCGGCGAGTTCGGCGGCCATCCCGGCCAGCCTGCGTTCACGCAGGTCGAGTACGCGTTCCTTGGCATCGAGATGGGCGGCGCGGGCGGACTCCAATTCGATCCGCGCGTGATCGAGAGTTGTTCTGCGACCAGCGAGTTCGACCGCTGCCGTCGCCGCAGCCTGCAGCCGTTCGCATTCGGCGGTCAGTGCGGGCAATTTGGCTGCGGCCTCGGTGGTTTCACGCAGCCTGGCCTCGATGGTCGCGATCGATTCGGGCAGTTGCCGACGCATCCGAGTCAGCTTGTCCACCCGGCCGGTGAGCGCGGTGTCTTCCTCGCGCAGCGTGGCGAGTTCGGAGGTCAGCCGGGTCGCTGCGGTCGCATCGGCGCGCACCTCGTCGAGCGCGCCGATCTGGCCACTCCAGCGTCTGATGGCCGCATCGATGTCCGCTTCGGCGACGACGATCGGCACCCCGTCCTGGTCGGGCTCGACCGTGATCAGCTCCTTGCCCGCGATATCCGCGCCGGCGGGTTCGACGAGCAGCGCGGCCAATCGCGCTGCGACGCGGTGGGTTTCGTCGGACTTGCGCCTGGCGTGCATGACGGCGGCGCGGGCCTCATCGATGGCCTCGGCGACCGGCGCGGCACGGCGAGCCGAATCGAGTTCGGCCTGCAGATCGGCGCGATGATCAGCGGTGGCCGCGTACTCGTCGAGCCGCTCGCGGGCCGCGGTCATGCGGCGGTGCAGTTCGTGCAGGCGACGCCGTTCCTCGGCGCGGGACCTGATGTGCGCCGATTCCTGTTGGCACCGTTCGGCTTCCGCCGCGGTCGTGGTGAGGTCGGTACGCGCCTTCGCGAGCAGATCCTGCGACCAGCCGACTGCCTCGATCGGCCCGACGGATTCGGCC
>FTJU01243421.1_pt1 | contig 28063 bp, 22 predicted proteins | sample 1658961 | NCBI WGS metagenome assembly FTJU01 (sample SAMEA3914878, study PRJEB12502) | metagenome | biome: forest; material: soil | place: USA | collected 2012-03-12 | depth 0.3 m | reverse complement strand
GGGGATGCGCGCGGTGCGATCGGGGAGGGGGTGCAGGCCACGTGGATCGCCGTGATCGTCGGGACGCTGGTTCTTGTTGTGGGGCAGGCGGTTGCGGTTCCACTGACGAATGTGATCGCGGGTGGTGGGGATATTGCGGGGGAGGCGTTGGTCTGGGTGCGCATCGCGTTGTTCGGGGTGCCGCTGATTCTGATCGCCATGGCGGGTAACGGGTGGTTGCGCGGGATGCAGCAGACGCGTAGGCCGCTGCTGTTCGTTATTGCGGGACTGCTGGTTTCGGGGGTGCTGTGCCCGACGCTGGTGCACGGGTTGCTCGGTGCGCCGCGCCTGGAGCTGGCGGGTTCGGCGGTCGCGAATGCGGCGGGTCAGGCCGTAACGGCTGCGCTGTTCCTGAGCGCGCTGGTGCGCGCCCGTGTTTCGCTGGCACCGCACTGGTCGGTAATGCGAGCGCAACTGGTGCTCGGTCGCGATCTGATCGCCCGCAGCCTCGCCTTCCAAGCCAGCTTCGTTTCCGCTGCGGCTGTCGCCTCTCGATTCGGTGCGGCATCGGTCGCCGCACATCAACTGGTCCTGCAGCTCTGGAATTTCCTTGCCCTGACTCTGGATTCGCTCGCCATCGCGGCCCAAACCCTGGTCGGTGCGGCGCTCGGCGCGGGTGATGCCACCGGTGCGCGCGGACTAGCGCGCCGCATCACCCGCTGGTCAGGCGGATTCGCGCTGGTCCTTGCGGCGGCGTTCGCGGCAGGCGCCACGGTCATCCCTGAACTCTTCACCGACGACCCGGCCGTCCTCGACCGCGTCCATGTCGCCTGGTGGTTCTTCGTGGCCATCATCCCGATCGCGGGCATCGTCTTCGCCCTCGACGGCGTCCTCCTGGGCGCGGGCGACGCCGCCTACCTACGCAACACCACCCTCGGTGCCGCCCTCCTCGGCTTCCTCCCCGCCATCTGGCTGTCCCTCAGCTTCGACTGGGGCATAGCAGGTATCTGGACCGGCCTCGTAACCTTCATGCTCCTGCGTGTACTCGCCGTAGTCTGGCGCGCGGAATCCGGCCGCTGGGCCCGAACCGGCACCGAGGTCCCCCGCGTCCGTGCTTAGCTCATGCCGCGAGCATGGTTCGCACGCCGCGTGTGTTTCGCCGCGCGAAGTTGTGCCCGTTCGCGAGGTTGTGCCCGTTCGCGAGGTTGTGCCCGTTGCGCGAGGTTGTGCCCGCGGCGCGAGCGCCGGGCGGCGCGGATTCGCTGGCCCGGTTGGTAGGAGTCGGTCCGACGGGGGGCGCACTACGAACCGCTCGCGACGGCGCAACGCGGGGCGATCGGCGATAAGCCGGATTCGGCGACGGCACAAGGCAGGATGGGGACGTGCTCGTACAGAACGCTGTGAATTCGGTACGGACGCGGGTGTCCTCGACGTATGTGCTTGCCGCGCTGATCGCACTCGGGCTGGTTCTGCAGGCGCCGCTGGTGCACGTGGTGCGGGCGTCCGCGCGATTACAGACCGCGGTGACGATTTTCGCGGGTGTCTTCGTGCAGGCGGTGCCGTTTCTGGCGCTCGGGGTGTTGGTGAGCGGTGGTATTGCGGCCCTCGTCTCACCCGCTGTGCTGCGAAAGATATTGCCGTGCAACGAATCTGCCGCGATCGGCATTGCCGGACTGGCCGGGATGGCGCTGCCCGGATGCGAGTGCGGTGTCGTACCGGTGGCGCGGCGGCTGACCGATCAGGGTGCGCCTGGTTCGGTGGCCCTGGCCTTCATGCTGTCGGCCCCGGCGATCAACCCGGTGGTGTTGCTCGCCACAGCGGTGGCATTTCCCGGCGAGCCCGCAATGGTGGCCGCGCGGTTCACCGGCTCGTTGGCCACCGCGGTGGTGATGGGGCTGATCTGGTCCCGAATCGGGCGCCCGGCCTGGCTGCTACCGCGCGGCACCGGGCGTGATCACTGTGTGACGGGACGCTCCCGGTGGGAAGTCTTCACCGAGGCAGCGCGTCATGATCTGCTGCAGGCCAGCGCATTTCTGGTACTCGGTGCTGCGGCCGCCGCCGCGCTGCATGTCCTGGTCCCGCCCACCTGGTACGAGCGTTTGGCCGGGCAGATGGTGGTCGCGATCCTGATCATGGCGGTGCTGGCGATCGTGCTCGCGCTGTGCTCGGAGGCCGACGCGTTCGTTGCCGCGAGTATGTCGACGCTGCCCCTACTGCCGCGGCTGGTATTTCTGGTCGTCGGCCCTGCGGTCGATGTCAAGCTCTTCGCGATGCAGGCAGGCAGCTTCGGCCGCCGCTTCGCAATGCGTTTCGCGCCCTTGACCTTCGCGGTCGCCGTGGCCTGCGGCACCGTCGCCGGATACATCTTCCTCGGAGGTTCCCGATGAGGCGAGAAGCCCAGAACCTGCTGTTACTACTCATTGGCACCGCGGTGCTCTGGATAACCCTCGACGGCAGCTATTTACGCTACGTGAAACCGAGCCTCTACCCATTCCTACTGATCAGCAGCATCGGCTTCATCCTGCTGGCTCTTGTGGCAATCATCCGAGATATCCGCCGCAACACCGCCTCCGACGAGCACGCCGACATGCACGGCCACAGTGCCGCTCTCAGCACGCCCCGCGTCATGCTCAGCGATCATGATGGGCCGCGTCAGGTCAGTGTCCGGGGTGATAGTGAAGTGTGCGGTGGCGGTGGCAGGTCAGGCCGCAGGAGCCATGTCGACGCGCAGGGCCACGAGGATGTGTTCGGGCATAACGCGGCGAAGCATGACCACGCGCACGGCTCGGGTCGCGCGCAGTGGTTGTTGCTAGCGCCGGTCGCGGCTCTCTTGCTCATCGCGCCGCCCGCACTGGGCGCGGGGGCGGCGGCGACCAGTTCGCCTGTGCAAGTCGCGCCGCGTGATATCGCCGCGGAGCAGCCGAAGCTGTGGGCCTTTCCGCCGCTGCCGGCGGAGGCGGCGCCGCGCTTGGCGCTTGTGGATCTGGTGGATCGGGCGCTGCGGGACTCCAGCCACTCGCTGGACGGTCGCGAGGTCACCATCAGCGGGTTCGTTATTCGGCCCAAGGATCTCGAGCAGCGGCATCCGGACACGCCCGACGCGGATCTCGCGCGGGTGGTCATCACCTGCTGTGTCGCCGACGCGCGGTATGTGCTGGTGCACCTGTCGGGGATGCCGGAGGTGATCGAGGACGATGTGTGGCTCGACGTCCGAGGGGTCGTCGAAACCGGTAGTGCCCAGCGGGATCCGGATCACACACCGACCCTCGTCGTCACCGACTACCAGTGGATCGAGGCCCCGGACCGGCCGTACGAACGCGGCCGTTAGCGTCGGATTCGAATCGGCATCGCCCATGATCATCGAGTCGAACGGCCGGAACCTCAACAGGTATGCCAATGTAGGTGTGGTGATACCCAAGTTGATGGCCGTGAGCGACATTCATGTCGGGCACCAGGGGAATCGTCCGGTCGTCGAGCAGATTCGGGCGGATTCGCCCGAAGACTGGCTCATCGTGGCCGGGGACGTCGGGGAGAAGTCCGACGATATTCGCTGGGCACTGGAGCTGCTGCGCGGCCGCTTCGCCAAGGTGATCTGGGTGCCGGGCAACCACGAATTGTGGACCACGGCGAAGGATCCGGTGCAGATGCACGGTGTCGCGCGCTACGACTACCTGGTGTCGATCTGCCGGGACCTCGATGTCATCACACCGGAGGATCCGTTCCCGGTGTGGACGGGCGCGGGATCCGAGCAGTACGGCGGTCAGGTGACCCTGGTTCCGATGTTCCTGCTGTACGACTACTCGTTCCTACCCAAGGGCACCAAGACGAAGGCCGAGGGTCTCGCTCTGGCCCGGGAACGCAATGTGGTGGCCACCGACGAATTCCTGCTCGCACCGGATCCGTACCTGACCCGGGACGCCTGGTGCCATGCCCGTGTTCAGGTCACCAAGCGGAAGCTGGACGCCCTGCCACCGGAAACGCCGATCGTGATGATCAACCACTTCCCGCTGGTCCGCCAGCCCACCGAGGTGCTGTGGTACCCGGAATTCGCACTCTGGTGCGGCACCGATCTGACCGCCGACTGGCACACCAGCTACAACGTGGTCTGCTCGGTCTACGGCCACCTGCATATCCCGCGCACCTCCTATTACGACGGCGTGCGCTTCGAAGAGGTGTCGCTCGGCTACCCCCGTGAATGGCAGCGCCGCGGACTGCCCGACCAATTGCTGCGGCAAATCCTCCCGACCCCCGAGTACCCGCCGGGTTCGCTCAACAAGTGGGGCGGCCACTTCGAGGTCACGCCTGAGATGGAGGCCGCGGCCGAGGAGATGCGCGCCAAGGCGGACCGTCGCCGTGGCGTCTGACCTCGGTGCGGCGTCGCGGCGGCAATTTGATTCGCAGCGCAACTACTGATTTGGTGTGTACATGGGTAACTCGTCGGGTAGGGGCAAGCTGACCTGCCCCATGACCGGTGGACGCCGACGCTGCGTGCGTGGTGCTCGAGTCCGGCGTGAAGGTGCGGGGAGGTGGACGAGCTGATCGAGAAAATTCTTCCCGCTGGCGTGGCTTCGGCCGAGCTTCTGGAGTATCCAGAGGATCTGCAGCCGCATCCGGCCGAGGCGCATCTGATCGAGAAGTCGGTCGAGAAGCGTCGCCGGGACTTCATCGGTGCGCGGCACTGCGCCCGGCTGGCGCTGGCGGAACTGGGTGAGGCTCCGGTCGCGATCGGCAAGGGCGAGCGGGGTGCGCCGGTGTGGCCGCGCGGCATCGTCGGCAGCCTGACGCACTGTGACGGCTACCGCGCCGCGGCCTTGGCTCATAAGCTGCGGTTCCGCTCGATCGGCATCGACGCCGAACCACACGGCATACTGCCCGATGGCGTGCTGGATTCGGTGAGCCTGCCGCCCGAGCGGGACTGGTTGGCCCAGGCCCACGGCTCGGGTCTGCACCTGGACCGCTTGTTGTTCTGTGCGAAGGAAGCCACCTTCAAGGCATGGTGGCCGTTGACCGCACGCTGGCTCGGCTTCGAAGACGCCCACATCACCTTCACCATCGATGAAAGCTTCGACGGCGCCGGTTCGGGCACCTTCCACAGCCAGATCCTGGTGCCCGGACAGGTCACCGACGGTGGCGCGCCGCTGCTTTCCTTCGATGGCCGCTGGATGATCGGCGACGGCCTGATCCTGACCGCGATCGTGCACGACTGATGGCCGATGCACGGATCGACGCACTCGGCGGTCTGCTGATCGTCGACAAGGACGCCGGCTGGACCAGCCATGATATCGTCGCGAAGTGTCGCAAACTACTGCGCACCAAGAAGATCGGGCACGCTGGAACACTCGATCCGATGGCCACCGGAGTGCTGGTGCTCGGCGTCGAACGCGCCACCAAACTGCTCGGCCTGCTCACCCTGACCACCAAGGCCTATACCGCGACCATTCGACTCGGACAGGCCACCACCACCGACGATGCCGAGGGCGAAGTGCTCTCGACCGCGGCGGCGACCCATCTCACAGATGTCGAAATCGCCACGCACACAGCGAAATTGACCGGCGCGATCGAGCAGGTGCCTGCCACGGTCAGCGCCATCAAGGTGAATGGGGAACGGGCTTATGCCCGGCATCGGGCCGGTGAAGATGTGCAGCTCGCCGCCCGCCCGGTCACCGTCTCGCGCTTCGATATCCTGGCCCGCCGGGATATTTCGGAGTTCGTCGACCTGGATGTGATCGTCGAATGTTCTTCCGGCACCTACATTCGCGCACTGGCGCGCGATCTGGGTGCCGCCCTCGACGTCGGTGGCCATCTGACCGCATTGCGCCGCACCAGAGTCGGCCCGTTCACCCTCGAACACGCCAGAACCCTCGACGAATTGGCCACGGCTGCCGAATCCGATGACGCGCTGTTGAGCCTGGATATCGACGATGCCGTCCGAACGGCGTTTCCGCACCGCGATATAGATGACAAACAGGCCGACGATCTGCGCAACGGCCGCTGGCTCGAGCCGGTCGGCATATCCGGTGTCTACGCCGTCTTCGACCCGTCCGGGCACGCGATCGCACTGTTGCGGGAGAGTGGCAAGCGTGCGGCCTCGGTCATGGTCGTCCGCCCATCGAATCTCTGAGCGCGCCGAGTGGTGCCAGCGCGCCGACGCGGATATCGCGAAGTTCGGCGCGGGTGTAGATGCGGTTGCCAACCATTCGACTGATAGCGCCCTGACGAAGGTCAGCCAGCCCATCAGCGCAGATGAGGTGAGTTCGGGTTGCGAGGGCCGCGGCGCGCGAACATCAGTCGCTGAGCCAGATGGCCTCGGCGGCGGGGCTGCCGAGATCGATGGTTCGGTCCCCGATGTGGATCGCGATGGTGCCTGCGAAGTCTCGGCGTTCCACCACGACGATCGCCGTATCCAACGCGATGCCGACCGAATCGAAGTAGCGCAGCATATCCGGATCGGCATCGGAAATCCGTGCGACATGGCCGGATTCGCCCGCACGGAAATCGCTGAGCTGGCGGGCCGGCGGCGTCGGCACCGCGCCGTCGACGGAGGGAATGGGATCGCCGTGTGGATCCCGGTCCGGGTGGCCGAGTTTCGCGTCGATGCGCGCCATCAGCAATTCCGAGACCGCATGCTCGAGCACCTCGGCCTCATCGTGCACCTCATCCCAGCCGTAGCCGAGTTCGTTGACGAGGAATGTCTCGATCAGCCGATGCCGACGCACCATGGCGACCGCCGCGCGACGCCCGTGTTCGGTGAGGGTGATCGATCCGTATCGCGCGTGTTCGACGAGGCCTTGATCGGCGAGCTTGCGTACCGCTTCGGAGACGGTGGAGGCCGAGACACCGATCCGTTCGGCGAGCAGCTTCGTCGATACCTTTTCCTGTGACCACTCCTGAGCGGTCCAGATCACTTTCAAATAGTCCTGGGCGACCGAGGTGAGTTCCGGCGCAACCGTCGCGGTGCTGCCATGGGGCCCTGTGGTCTCGGTCGGCTGCGCTGCGGTGTCGGCCAGCTCGCGTCGGGTTGCGATGTCTCGTTTACCGGGCACATGTTCGAGCTTATGCATTGGACTCCCGATTCACACATTCAGAAGCTTGAACAGCGGCGATGCTATTTGTCGTGGCCGAGCCCGAGTCTGCCGGTGTGTCGTCGGTCACGCCGCACGGAGTCGATGTGGGGGCTGTTGTCGCCCCGTTCGGTGGCAATGGATGATCCGATCCCGCGGAGCGCTCGAAATCGGGCATTTTCTCGTGCCGAATCGGAATCGGGGTGCAGCGCCGGTCCCGCTGCCGCAGTAGGTCGGTCGCGGCCTCGGCGGGGATTCAGGCGCGTCGACGCCGTAGTGGGAACTATGTGGGTAGGCAGTCGGGCTGCGAGATGCCGGGTGCGTGCGCTGGTGTCGGGTGTGCTGGCGACGTATCCGACGAGTTGGTCGGCGCCGTGGCACCGTCGGCTCGGGAGTCGACCGTGACCTCGGCGCTGGCGTTATCGGGTTGGCTGGGCGGTGCGGCTTGGATTCCGCCGGGTTCGACGCGCCGATCTCGGATCCCGACCCGCAAGTCGCCGCGGCCGTGGTATCGCAATGTTCGGTCAGCGGTCCAGCTGACCAGGTCGCCGGTGCGATACATCCGAGTCCCGGCCGGGCCGTACGGGTCGGGGACGAAGCGGGAGGTCGTGGTCGCGGGCCGATGGTGGTAGCCGCGGGCGAGGCCCGGTCCGGACAGGTAGAGTTCTCCGACCGCCCCGTGCGGGACCGGACGTAATCGGTGGTCGAGCACGGCGGCGCGGAATCCGCGAATCGGGCTGCCGATCGTGATTTCCCGTCCGGGCACGCATGAGGCTCCAGCGCAGGCCATGATCGTGGTCTCCGGAACACCGTAGGTGTTGACCACCGCGCGACCCGGTGTCCATTGCGCTGCCAGATCTGGTGGACATGTCTCACCGACCACGACGATGGTGTCGAGGGCGTCGAATCCGTCCGGGTGCATCGACGCGAGCGCAGTGGGGGTGAGGGCGATGTGGGTGATGTCTTCGGTGGTGATCAGTTCCGCCAGTTCGGTGCCGGCGACTGTCGACGGAGGCGCGAGGACCAGCATGGCTCCGGCGGCCGCGGTGCCGAGCCATTCGAGGATCGCGACGTCGGAAGTCGGAACGGCCGCGGCCAGTACCCGTGATGTCGGGCCGAGGCGAAATCGTGCTCGGGCCTCGGTGGCCAGGTCGGCTATCCCGCTGTGCGTGACGACGACGCCTTTGGGAGCTCCGGTGTAGCCAGAGGTGTAGTTGAGATAGGCCGGGTGTTGTGGTCGCAGTGGCATGGTGCGTTCGGCATCGGTGATCGGTTGGGGGTCGCGGGTGATGTCGTCGAGATCGTCCAAGGTCGACCAGTCGAGGCCGTCGGGCAGTTTCGCGCGCACGGATGTCGCGGTGAGTCCGATGGTGGCACCGGAATCGGCGAGCATGTAGGTGATGCGTTCGGTGGGATGGTTCGGGTCGACGGCGAGCAGGGCAGCGCCGGATTTGGCCGTCGCCCATATCGCGAGCACGAACTCGGGAGACCGTGGAATACCCACCGCGACAACGTTTTCCGGCCCTGCTCCGAGGGCGATCAGGACCCGGGCCAGCCGGTTGGATCGCTCATCGAGCTCGCGGTAGGTCAATTGCCGGTTGTCGGACACGATCGCGGTGGCATCGGGGTTCCGCGCGACCGCTGTGGTCAGCAGGTCGGCCAGTACGACAGGCGGTAGCGCGGGTGCGCTCGCATAGGACAGTAAATCGGCTCTTTCCGCCGGTTCCAGTATCTCGATGGCTCCTACCGGTGTCGTCGGGTCGGCGGCGACCGATTCGAGTATCCGGATCCATCGCCGGATGAACGATTCGATCGTCGCGGCGTCGAACAAATCCGTCGCGTAGGTGAAAGTTGCAGTCATTCCGGTGTTTTCGTTGTTGTGCGACAGCATGATCTGTAGGTCTGAAAGCGATATCCTGTCGCGGAGGTCGACCATGGATACGTCGAGTCCCGGCAGTTCGAGCTTCGCCGGTGCGAAGTTCTCGAATGCCAACATCACCTGGAAAAGCGGATGGCGGGACTGGGACCGCTCGGAAGCCAGTACGTCCACCAGTTGCTCGAAGGGAACATCGGCCTGCTCGAAGGCATCCATGTCGATGCGTTCGACGCGGCTCAGCAGGTCGGTGAACGACTCGCCGAGGTCGATCTCCGTTCGCAGTACGAGTGTGTTGACGAACATCCCGACCACGTCGTCGAGTGCGGCAGGTCCGCGTCCAGCGACGAGTGTGCCGATCGCGATATCGCCGGTGCCACTCAGCCGAGCACAGAGCACCGCCAGGGTGCTGTGTAAGAGCATGAACAACGATGCACCGTGCTCACGCGCGAAATGCTCCAGTGTCTGGATCAATTCGCCGTCCAGCGTGTGCTCGACGGTTGCCCCTCGATGAGATGCCACCGCTGGACGCGGCCTGTCGGTCGGCAGGCAGAGCTCCTCGGTGACCCCATCCAAAGTCTGGGCCCAGTACCGGATCTGCTCGGCGGAAAGCGATTCCGGATCCTCGGGCGAGCCGAGAGCGGCTTGTTGCCACCGTGCGTAGTCCGCGTATCGGATCGGTAGTGATGTCCATGATGGGGGCTGCCGCTGGATGCGCGCGGTGTAGGCGGTAGCGATGTCGCGGACGAGCGGTGTCATCGAAAAATCGTCTGCGGCAATACGATGCGCCACGATGACGAGCACGTACTCGGATGCCTCGCCGGTGTCGGTGTGGAACAAGCGAATACGCACCGGCACCTGAGCGCTCACATCGAAACCCCGAGTAGCGAACTCGCGCACCGTCGTGATCAACCGGCTTCGTGGAACCGGCACAGGGGTGAGATCGAGATCCACCTCGTCGACGGGTTCGATCAGTTGAATGGGCATCCCGTCGGGTTCGGGGTATCGGGTTCGCAGGGATTCGTGCCGGCACAGCACATCGACGATGGCCGATCGCAAGGCCGTGATATCCAATTCGCCACGCAACCGGATCGCGATGGGTACGTTGTCCGCCCCGGACGCGGTGTCGTATTGGTTGCGTAACCATATTCGCTGTTGTGCCGCGGCGAGCGGCGGCAGGTCGGAGCCTGCTTTGAACAACGATGGATCCGCAGCGGCATCCCGCCGCGCACGCCCGTCGCGGGCAACCGTAGCGTCCGGGACCACCTGATCGTCGACCCGACCGAGGAACCGTAGCGTCCGGTCCGCATCCACACACACCAGGTCGCCGGTGCGGTACATTCGCTGGCCTTCGGCACCGGGGACAGCGTATGGATCAGCGACGAACCGGACGGCGCTCAGCCCCGGACAGCCGTGGTACCCGCGGGCAACGCCGGGCCCGGCGAGATACAGCTCACCCGGTACTCCGACCGGAACCGGGTGTAGACGGCTGTCGAGCGCCAGCACCTGCATGCCGCGCACCGCGTTGCCGATACGCACCGGCTCCCCGGCCCGTATCGGGGCGCTTATCGTGGCCGCGACGGTGACCTCGGTCGGCCCGTAGGCGTCGAATACCGTATGGCCTGAATCCGCCCACGCGGCAATGAGTTCCGGCCCGCGCTCGTCGCTGCCGACCGCGATGACGCCGAGGTCGTCGAGCCCGGTCGGATCGAGCGTCGCCAGTGCGGCCGGGGTGATGAAGGCGTAGTTCACCCGCTCCGCGCGCAGCAGGCGGGCGAGTTCGACGCCGCAGTACACGTCGTCGGGCACGACGATCACCGTCGCACCCGACATGAAGGCAGGCAATAATTCGAAGATCGAGGCGTCGGAGCCGGGCGAGGCGAAGTGCAGCGATCGGGTAGCCGTCCCCAGCCCGAACCGCTGCGCGAGTTCGGATCCCAGGCAGGACAATCCGCGATGGGTTACCACCACGGCCTTCTGGCGTCCCGTCGATCCCGACGTGTAGCTCAGATACGCCGGGTGGTCCAGCCGCGGTGTAGCCGTCAACTCCTGGGCTCGGACCGCTGCGGCCGACGCTGCGCCGCAACGTTTTTCGAGGTAGGCCGAGTCGATCGGCAACCAGTGCACATCGCACGGCAGTGCATCGGCGAGGCTGCCGGTAGTCAGCCCGATCCGAACCCCGGCGTCGATGCTCATTGCCGCGATGCGAGCAGGCGGGTACTTGGGGTCGATGGGCAGATAGGCCGCGCCGGTTTTCGCGATGGCCCAGATCGAGGCGATGGCGTCGATGGACCGCGGCAGCGCCACCGCAACCACCTGCTCGGCACCGACACCTTCGGCGATCAGCACACGAGCCAGTCGGTTGGCGCACCTGTCGAGTTCGCCGTAGGAGACCTCGAGACCCAGGTACCGCACGGCCGTCGCGGCACGGTGACGATCGACCGCCGCGGTCAACAACGCGGCCAGTGTCGCGGGCGGTTCGGCTGGATCGGAAACGACCGGGCACAGCTCGGCCCGTTCGACCGTGTCGAGCATCGGCCGATCGCCGACCACGCAACTCGGCGCCCATGGCACGTCCGGAGCGAGACGTTGCGCGGTCCAGATTTCGGCCTGCTCGGACGACAATGGAAACGGAGCAGAACTGCGGGAATGAATAGGGCCGTTGCCAGTGGGAGTTGCCGGTGCGTTCATCCATTTCCCCTTCGGTCGAGAGGTGCTCATGTGAAAGCGCGCACTGCGGGAGATACCGAATCGGCTCTACAGGCAAAACGGTCGAACATCAGAGCTCATGGCTGTGGACCGGACAGGCGATCAGCTTCAAAGCTTCAGCGTCCCAATTCGGAGCCATGCGAACAGGTGAAAATGCGGATCGTGATTACCTCGCAACTGTCGTCACCGACCTGAACCCGCAATTCACCGTGTGTACACAACAGGCTCGGGTCGGAGTGTCGATGGCCACCTCCGGATACTGTTCGCCCCCTGTTTTGCGTAGGCTGCGGACTGTGCAGAGATGGCGATCCCTCGACGAGGTGCCCGCGGACTGGGGGCGGTGCGTGCTCACGGTCGGCGTATTCGACGGTGTGCATCGTGGCCACGCGCAGCTGATCAGCAGGGCCGTGAAGTCCGCTGCGGCACGGGGTGTTCCAGCAGTGTTGATGACCTTCGATCCGCACCCGATGGAAGTGGTGCGCCCCGGTTCACATCCGGCGCAGTTGACCACGCTGACCCGGCGTGCGGAATTAGCCGAGGAACTCGGCGTCGACGTGTTCTGCGTAATGCCGTTCACCCAAGAATTCATGAAGCTGCCTCCGGCGCGTTACGTACACGACCTGTTGGTCGAGCGCCTACATGTGGCCGAGGTCGTGGTCGGTGACAACTTCACGTTCGGTAAGAAGGCCGCGGGCACCGTCGAGACCATGCGCGAGTTGGGCGGGCGCTTCGGCTTCGAGGTGGACGGTGTGAAACTGCTCGGCGAGCACGCGGTCACCTTCTCCTCCACCTACATCCGAGCCTGTGTCGACGCGGGCGATATGGCTGCCGCCGCGGAGGCGCTCGGCCGTCCGCATCGGGTCGAGGGCGTGGTCGTGCACGGCGACGGCCGCGGCCGTGAGCTCGGCTTCCCGACCGCGAATATCGCACCGCCCATGTACGCCGCCATTCCCGCGGACGGTGTTTACGCGGGCTGGTTCACCGTGCTCGGTCCCGGTCCGACCATCGGCACCGTGACGCCGGGGGAGCGCGCGATGGCCGCGATCTCGATCGGCACGAACCCCACCTTCTCCGGGCGCGCCCGTACCGTCGAGGCGTACGTGCTCGACGGTGAGGCCGATCTGTACGGCCAGCACGTCGCGGTGGATTTCGTCGAGCATCTGCGCGGTATGCGCAAATTCGATTCCATCGACGAACTGCTCGCGGCCATGGCGCGCGATGTCGAGAATGCCCGCAAGGTGCTCACCGCCGTCGACTCGTGACCGGATTCGGTGGGCGCGGTTGTGTCGGGTAAGGTGGCTCTTCGGGTTTGCTGCGGTCCGCGGTGGCACCCGGCCGGATAACCGGAAACCTCGAGCGCGGAACTGAGAAATAGGAGTGGATGCCCCATGGCGCTGACCACCGAACAGAAGTCGGCAATTCTCGCCGAGTACGGCCTGCACGAAAAGGACACCGGTTCCCCGGAGGCGCAGATCGCGCTGCTGTCCAAGCGGATCGCCGACATCACCGAGCACTTGAAGAAGCACAAGCACGACCACCACACCCGCCATGGCCTGATGGCGCTGATCGGTCGTCGCAAGCGTCTGTCGAAGTACCTCGCCGACAAGGACATCCAGCGCTACCGTTCGCTGATCGAGCGCCTGGGTCTTCGCCGGTAATTTTTGCCGCGCCTGCGGCGCGGGTGTTCGCGGCCCCTTCTGTCTCGGCTGTGTTCGATGGCTGCGCCTTCGGCGCGGATGCGAGACGGGCCGCGAACGTCGCTCGTAAGACTCACTCCGGGGTGGCGGGTCGGGCGGGAATCATCCCAACACGCTGCATACCAGAGGCGGTGGATCAGGTAGCCAACGGGGAGACGTACAATCTCCCCGTTGGCTATTTGTGTAGGAGGGGTGCACATACCCCGTTTGCACGACAACGTTGCACAGCCGTACGCACCCGCCCGCGTGGCGTCGGTCTTCGGTAGTGGCCTCCCGGCAGGCGCGCAGTCGCCGGCGGGCTTCGATCGATGACCGCCTCCGCGTCGCCGTTTCCAAGGGGATTCGGCCGGGTGTGCGCGTCGCAGCCACGAGGGTTGCCGCGCGTCCGTATCCGGTATGGCTGACGAGAGCTGGATCGCGCCTACCAGGCGCTCGATCCAGCGAAGACGAGAGGTTGAGAGCAGAAAAATGTCCGAAACAACGACAACCTCGGCCATCGAGGTCGAACCCGGTGTGTTCGAATCCGTCGCGCTGATCGATAACGGCACCTTCGGAACCCGCACCGTCCGCTTCGAGACCGGACGGCTGGCCCGTCAGGCCGCCGGTTCGGTCGTCGCCTACCTGGACGACGAGACCATGCTGCTGTCCGCGACCACCGCGGGCAAGCATCCCAAGGATCAATTCGACTTCTTCCCGCTGACGGTCGATGTCGAAGAGCGCATGTACGCCGCGGGCCGCATCCCGGGTTCGTTCTTCCGCCGGGAGGGCCGCCCCTCCACCGACGCGATCCTGACCTGCCGCCTGATCGACCGTCCGCTGCGTCCGTCCTTCGTCGACGGCCTGCGCAACGAGATCCAGGTCGTGGTCACCGTGCTGAGCCTGGATCCGAACGACCTGTACGACGTGGTGGCCATCAATGCGGCCTCCGCGTCCACTCAGATCGCGGGTCTGCCGTTCTCGGGTCCGGTCGGTGGTGTGCGCGTCGCGCTGATCGGCGGCCAGTGGGTCGCGTTCCCGACCGTCGAACAGCTCGAGGGCGCGGTCTTCGACATGGTCGTCGCGGGCCGGGTCGTCGAATCCGGTGACGTGGCCATCATGATGGTCGAGGCCGAGGCCACCGAGAAGGTCATCGAACTGGTCGAGGGCGGCGCGCCGGCACCGACCGAGGCCGTCGTGGCGCAGGGGCTCGAGGCGGCAAAGCCGTTCATCGCCCGCCTCTGCAAGGCGCAGCAGGATCTGGCTTCGCTGGCGTCCAAGCCGACCGAGGAGTTCCCACTCTTCCCGCCGTACGAGGCCGATGTCTACGAAGCCGTGGAGGGCACCGCCAAGCGCGAGCTGGGTGAGGCGCTCAGCATCGCCGACAAGCAGGAGCGCGAGGCGAAGATCGATGAGATCAAGCTCGCCGTGCTGGACCGGCTGTCCGACGATTTCGCCGGTCGCGAGAAGGAGCTGGGCGCGGCATTCCGCTCGGTCACCAAGAAGCTGGTGCGCCAGCGCATCCTGTCCGACGGTTTCCGCATCGACGGCCGCGGACTTGCCGATATCCGCGCCCTGTCCGCCGAGGTCGCGGTGATCCCGCGGGCGCATGGTTCGGCGCTGTTCGAGCGTGGCGAGACCCAGATCATGGGCGTCACCACCCTCGACATGGTGAAGATGGCCCAGCAGGTCGACTCGCTCGGTCCGGAGACCTCCAAGCGCTACATGCACCACTACAACTTCCCGCCGTTCTCCACCGGTGAGACCGGTCGCGTCGGTTCGCCGAAGCGTCGCGAGATCGGCCACGGCGCACTCGCCGAGCGGGCACTCATCCCGGTGCTGCCGAGCCAGGAAGAGTTCCCCTACGCCATCCGCCAGGTCTCCGAAGCGTTGGGCTCCAACGGTTCCACCTCGATGGGTTCGGTCTGTGCCTCGACCTTGTCGCTGCTGAACGCCGGTGTGCCGCTGAAGGCGCCGGTCGCCGGTATCGCTATGGGCCTGGTGTCGGACACCGTCAAGAACGACAAGGGTGAGGACGAGGTCCGCTACGTGGCCCTGACCGACATCCTCGGCGCCGAGGATGCTTTCGGGGATATGGACTTCAAGGTCGCGGGTACCCGTGACTTCGTCACCGCGCTGCAGCTCGACACCAAGCTGGACGGCATCCCATCGCAGGTGCTGGCCGGTGCGCTGAGCCAGGCGCACGACGCCCGCACCACCATCCTGGAGGTCATGGCCGAGGCCATCGCCACCCCGGACGAGATGAGCCCGTACGCACCACGCGTCACCGCGATCAAGATCCCGGTCGACAAGATCGGCGAGGTCATCGGCCCGAAGGGCAAGGTGATCAACCAGATCACCGAGGAGACCGGCGCCAATATCTCCATCGAGGACGATGGCACGGTCTACGTCGGTGCGACCAACGGTCCGGCGGCGCAGGCGGCGATCGACCAGATCAACGCCATCGCCAACCCGCAGCTGCCGAAGGTCGGCGAGCGCTTCCTGGGCACGGTCGTCAAGACCACCGCCTTCGGTGCGTTCGTCTCGCTGCTGCCCGGCCGCGACGGCCTGGTGCACATCTCCAAGCTGGGCAACGGCAAGCGCGTGGCCAAGGTCGAGGATGTGGTGAACGTCGGCGACAAGCTGCGCGTGGAGATCGCCGATATCGACAACCGTGGCAAGATTTCGCTGGTGCCGGTCGACGAGAACGCCGACGAGCCCGAGGCGGCCGAAACCGCTGATGCGGGCACGGCGGAGACCGAGTAGTACTTGTCTCTGTGACGAAGAAGAAGACGGCAACCCCTCTGCTCCGCGGCGAGCAGGGGGGTTCGTCTCTGGAGCTGCGGATGGACCAGGTGCGAGCCGCCGACCCGGGGGTACGGCGCACCGTATTGCCCGGCGGGCTGCGCGTGGTCACCGAACATGTGCCCGGCGTGCGTTCGGCATCGATCGGGGTCTGGGTCGGCGTCGGTTCGCGCGATGAGGGACCGACCGTCGCGGGTGCCGCGCATTTCCTGGAACACCTCCTGTTCAAGGCGACTCCGACGCGTTCGGCACTGGATATCGCGGAGGCGATGGACGCGGTCGGTGGTGAGCTCAACGCGTTCACAGCGAAGGAGCAGACCTGCTACTACGCCCACGTCCTCGACGAGGATCTACCGTTGGCCGTCGATATGGTCTCCGATGTCGTACTCAACGGCCTGTGCCGGGCCGAGGATGTGGATGTCGAGCGGCAGGTCGTCCTAGAAGAGATCGCCATGCGCGACGACGATCCGGAGGATCTGGTCGGCGACGCATTCCTGGCCGCGCTTTTCGGTGATCATCCGATCGGGCGTCCGGTGATCGGTACCATCGAAACCATCGAGGCGATGAATGCCACGCAGTTGCGCGGCTTCCATCTGCGCCGCTACCAGCCGGACCGGATGGTTGTCGCGGTCGCGGGCAACGTGGAGCACGACCACACCGTGGAGTTGGTGCATCACGCGTTCGCATCCCGGCTCGATCCGGCCGCCGAGCCGGCTCGCCGTCGAGAGGGCCGTTTCCGGCCGCACAGCGCACCGGAACTGCACTGGAACCATCGCGACAGCGAACAGGCGCATCTGGCCTTCGGCGTGCGGGCTTTCGGACGGCACGAGGGGGAGCGGCGCTGGCCGCTGTCGGTGCTCAATACCGTGGTCGGCGGTGGACTGAGTTCCCGTCTGTTCCAACGCATTCGCGAGGAACGCGGGCTGGCGTACTCGGTGTACTCCAGTGTCGACACCTTCGCCGATACCGGCGCGTTCTCGGTGTACATCGGCTGCCAACCGGAAAACCTCGGCAAGGTGGCGGCACTGGCGCACGGAGTGCTGGAAGAGATTGCGGCCAATGGCATTACCGATGCCGAATGCGCGCGAGCCAAGGGTTCGTTGCGCGGTGGATTGGTGCTCGGCCTGGAGGATTCGGCATCGCGGATGAACCGGATCGGTCGCAGCGAACTGAGTTACGGCAACCACCGTAGTGTCTCCGAGACGCTGACGCGCATCGATGCGGTGACCACCGACGAAGTTTCGGCGATCGCCCGCACCCTGCTGGCGCGGCCGTTCGCGGCTGCGGTGGCTGGACCGTATCGGCGCACGCGGGACTTGCCCGCCGCGGTGCGGCGATTGGTCGCGGGCTGAGGTAAATCACCATGGTGGCCGGTGCGGTTCGCATCGGCCACCGATCCGATCGGGGGTGGATATGACGGGCTCGGCGCTCGGTCGTGCCGAGGTGGCGGTCGAACTCGGACGGCTCGACGAGGCGCGGCGGATCATCGGCGAGGCCTTGGTCGCGCAACCCGACGATCCGATGCTGCTGGAACGCATGGCCGATATCGCCTATCGACTCGATCAGACCGACGACGCGCTGCGGTACGCGAACGCGGCGATCGGCGCCGATCCGGCGCGGATCGACGCGTATCTGACCGCGGCCCTGGTCTATGACGCCCGCACCATGCGAGTCGAAGCGCAACGGCACGCCCGCATGGCGACGCGGTTGGCGCCGGACAATGTCGCCGCACTGCTGGTGCTGGCTCGGGTCATCGCCAATTCCGCGACTTCCGACAAACCGCGAGCCGAAGCCCGCGATGCCCTGGAACGGGCGACGCGGCTCGCCCCCGCGCATGCCGGTACGCATGCTCACGCGGCGGAAACCTATCGCCGACTACATGATTCGGATGCTGCCAGGCGCCATGTCGTGGCCGGTCTCGCCGAGGATCCGGTACATGCCGAACTGCTGCAGACTCGGGCTCGGCTGGACTTCGAGAACGTCGCTACCAGGGACGAGGCCGTCGCGACACTGCGTGGACTGCTCGGTTCGAATCCGGGCAATGCGAGCGCTCGCCGGCTGCTCGCCGAAATCATGTGGCGGGCGCTGATAAGGCTGGCCGCTTGGGGGTGGTTCTTCGCGGCGGCCACGGTGGCGCTGTCGATGTGGATTCCCACGGCCGGCATGCGGGTGCTGACACCGGTGCTGTTCGTGGGTGTGCTCGGTGCGTGGTTCGGCGTGTTCCGGAAGCTGGGTCGTCAGTTGCCGCAGGGATATATGCGCAAGCGGCTGATGCGGCGTCCGGAAGCATTGCTGGCGTTGGGCATCGGGCTGCTCTCGAGTTTCGTCGCCGATATCGGTGCGGCGGTGTTGCGATCCTGGTCGGCCGATCAGGTCCGCGGCGGGTACATCATTGTGCTGGTCGGTGTCATGGGTGCGGCGCTGGCGCATCTGCTGCTGTTCGCGGCCTGGGTCGCGCGGCGCGACGGCGAGTCGGATCGGCGCGCGGGGGAGGAGTTCGCGCTGCTGACTGTGATCATTGTGATCGGTGGCGGACTGCTATTCGCGGGAGCGCTTGCCGCGCTACGGCATTGGGCGCGTCAGCCCGCGGCGTTCGGGGCGTTCGTCGCGATCGTCGGCATGGTGGTTATGACGTTGCTGCTCGAGATTCTGCTGGTGCAGGCGCTGGAGTACCGGTGGCGGATGTTCGACGCATACACCGGGGGCGTCCTATTGGTCGCGGCATTGATGGCGCTCGCGATCTGGTGGGGTTGGTATCAGACCGTGACGCAGACCTTCCACAGCGATGAGCGGACTCCGGTGCCGACTGTTCCGACAGCACCGCCGCCCGTTCCGACAGCACCGCCGCCTGTTCCGACTTTCCATTTCACGCCGCAACCCACGGGTTAGCTCACTCGCGACAGGCACGGTTGGCCGCCTCGACGATCGAGGGCAGCAGTCCGGGCAGGGCATTGTCGAGATCCTCGGAGCGCAGGCGCTGACAGATCTGTCCGTCGATAATCAGTCGCTCGATGACACCGGCTTCGCGCAGAATCTTGAAGTGGTGGGTGGCGGTAGATTTGTTGATCACCTCGTAGAGCGCACCGCAGCGCACGGCGGTGCCCGCATTGCTCAGCCGTCGCACCATCTCCAGCCGCACCGGATCCTGTAGCGCGCCGAGCACGGCGGGTAACGAGGCGACCGGTAGCGTCTCGGTGGCCGATTCCTTGGTTTCGGTCATGATCTACCTCACAGTGGTTTGATGACCATCGTACCGGCTGTATCGTATTGAAGTTCGATCATCATCAAACTTACCTGATCGGGGCTCTGATGGCAGCGACAATGACGGTGGCGGCCGACCAGCAGACATCACAGCGTTGGGCATATGCGCTGATTCTGTCGGCGAGCGGGGTAGCGCTGGGTGTCTCCGGGGTCCCAGCGCCGTTGTACGGCATGTATCAGAAGGAATGGCATTTCACGCCGCTGACCACGACCTTCGTCTTCGCAGTCTACGCATTCGCGGCATTGGCGGCGGTGCTGGTGTCCGGGCGCATCTCCGATGTGGTCGGTCGCAAGCCGGTGCTGCTCGGCGCATTCGCCACCATGATCATCGGGCTCGTGGTGTTCCTGTTGGCCGACAATGTCGCGATGTTGCTGGTGGCCCGGGCGCTGCACGGGTTGGCGGTGGGATCGACAGTGGTCGCCGGTGCCGCGGCATTGCTGGATCTACGGCCGAAGCACGGTGCGCGGTCCGGTCAGCTCAGCGGCGTCGCCTTCAATGTGGGTATGGCCGTGGCGATTCTGGGTTCGGCATTGCTGGCGCAGTACGCGCCGCATCCGCTGCGCATGCCCTATGTCGTCATCACGGTGGTGTGCCTGCTCATCGGCGCCGGTGTCCTCGCATTGCGGGAACCGCACACCGCTCGGATCGCCGGGCGCATCAAGATCGCGAAACCCGCTGTGCCGCAGGAGATTCGCGGCGACTTCTGGTTCTCGGCGCTGGGTGTGATGGCGGCCTGGTCGGTGCTCGGCGTCTTGCTGTCGCTGTATCCGTCGCTGGCCTCGGCGGAGACCGGCATCCACAATCTGGTCTTCGGTGGCGCGGTCGTCGCGTCGACCGCGGTGGCCGGTGCCACGGCGCAACTGTTCGCGACCGGAATTCCGGCGCGGCGCGCGGCAATCGGCGGCGATACCGGCATGGCCGTCGCATTGGCGCTCACCGTGCCCGCCCTGCACACCGGCAACTGGGTCGTGGTGCTGCTGGCCGGAGTGTTGCTCGGTGCGACCTTCGGACTCGGGTTCGGTGGTTCGCTGCGGCATCTGTCCGAGGTTGTGCCGCAATACAAGCGGGGCGAGACGATGTCGGCGTACTACCTGCTGGCCTACTCGGCCATGGCGCTGCCGACCATCCTTGCCGGCTGGGCGGCTACCGAATGGGGGCTGAGCGAGGTGTTCCCATGGTTCGTCGGTGCGGTCGCAGTCGCGTGCCTGGCGGCGGCGGGGCTCGGGCTGCGTCGGAATGCGGAAGTGAAAACGCTAGGCGCGCAGACGTAGTCGATCTCGTCCGGTGGTCGGCGAGCGACAACGCGGCTACCATGCTGGGATGCGATGGGGGCGGTTGGGCAACCGATTGCACCGCGCGGCACGATTGCTCGCGGTGTTGGGGGCGGTTGCGGGTGGATTGGTGATCGCCGGGCTGACCTGGTGGTTGCTGTGGTGGTTGCTGGGGGCGAAGGCCGAGACACCGAATCAGTTGGACCTCACCAAGATCGCGCTGTCGGTGGGAGCGGGAGTTGGCGCAGCGGTCGCGCTGGTGGTGGCGTATCGGCGGCAGCGGGATCTGGAGCGTGGGCGGTTCGCGGAGTTGTTCGGGGCGGCGGCGCGGCAGTTGGGGGATTCCGATCCGGCTGTTCGGATCGCCGGGGTGTATGCGATGGCGGGGGTGGCGGATGAATTCTCGGCGCCGAGTCGCAGACAGCAGTGCATCGATGTGTTGTGCGGCTACCTACGGTTGCCCTATGACACAGCCGATGGCTCCAACCGTCTTGTCTCGCGGGCTGAATCGGCGGATGAGGCGGGCACAAAGATCGAACGCGTCTACCGCTTCCGGCAGAACGATCGAGAGGTGCGTCGGACCATTGTCAAGGTGATCGCCGCCCATCTGCAGCGGTCCGCGGATGTCTCCTGGTCGAAATGCGACCTCGCCTTCAACGGCGCGGTCATCGAGCAGGCCGACTTCCGGTATGCCATATTCGGCGGTGGGCACACGTCCTTCGCCGGCGCCGTTTTCACCGATAAAAACTCGTTCGAGCGAGCGCTGTTCGTAGGTCGGCATGTGACATTTCGCGATGCGGCCTTCCGAGACGGTTCGGTGTCGTTCGATCGGGCGGAGTTCGGTTCGAATCGCGTCGAGAAGGCTGAATCGGCCGGATTCGGAACCACCTTCGTCGGCGTCACCTTCGAATGTCCGGTGTCGTTCGAGGGGGCCAGCTTCATCGGCCCACGCACGACATTCGCCGGATCGCGCTTCCTCGGCGCTCGAACCTCGTTCCAGGACACGAAGTTCCGGGCTGAACTGACTTCGTTCGAGCGGGTGCTCCTGGACGGCGCTCATATCGCCTTCGACCGCGCCGAATTCGTAAGTCCTCGTATCACATTAAAGGGGGCGCAGTTCTATGCCACAGTCACCGCCTTTGACGACGCGAAGATCGGCGCGCCGAATCGACTACGCAACAGGGGCACTCGCGAAACGGACTTCTCGCAGGCCGAATTCCACGGTGGTGTCCGGTTTCCGCGGACAGCGCTCGCCGGACGCGCGGTCGACTTCACCGAGTGCGACTTCTTCGGCGACATCTCCTTCCTCGGTGCGCGTTTCGCCGCCCAGGAAATCCGCTTCGATCGGCCGAAGGCCTGGGTGGGCACGCATTTCGACTGGGATGACGTGCCCACCCGCAAACCGACCAGCGTCAAGCCGAACCCGTGGCCACCGGCCACCGCGGCGTGACAAGCGGAGTGCCTATGTCGGCCAACCACCGTAGGGGACGGTGATCAGTTCCATGAAGTGCCCACTGGGGTCGAGGAAATAGACGCCGCGACCGCCATCGTTGTGGTTGATCTCGTTGACGCCCTGTTGGTGGGGGTCGGCCCAATGTTCCAGTTTGTAGCGCTGGATCTTGGCGTAAGCCGCGTCGAACTCGGCCTCGGAGATCAGGAATGCGTAGTGCTGGGGCTGGATTTCGGTGACGTGTGGTGGCACGTTCGCGAAGTCGAAGGTGACTCCATTTCCCGTTGGCAACGGGATGAACGGACCCCATTCCTTACCTGGTTCCAAACCCAGGATGTCCGACCAGAATTCGGCGGACACTCGATTGTCGCGGCAACCGACAATGGTGTGATTGAACTGTACAGACAGGGATTTCTCCTTATGTCGTGACGGTCCCGACCCCGGGCTCGGTACAAGGCGGCCTACGGGAGCACCGTCACGGGCGTCGAGATTAGCTAATCGAACTCCACGGTGCCAGGCCGGAGTGAGGTGGGCCATGTTGGTCTGTGACGCGGGGCGGTAGCGTCGGTGGAATGAAGATTCGAGGGGCGGTCCTGGAGCGGATCGCAGCGCCCACGCCGTTCGCCGAGTCGGCGCCGATCACCGTCTGTGAGCTGGATCTGGGGGAGCCGGGTCCGGGGGAGCTGCTGGTGCGGGTCGAGGCCGCAGGGCTGTGTCATTCCGACCTGTCGGTGGTGGACGGAAACCGGGTACGACCGGTGCCGATGCTGCTCGGACACGAGGCGGCGGGCATTGTCGAGGCGATCGGTCCCGGTGGCAGTGATCTTGCCGTGGGGCAGCGCGTAGTGATGACATTCCTGCCGCGCTGCGGGGAGTGCGCGGGCTGTGCAGGCGGCGGCCGCACGCCGTGCGTTCCTGGCAGTGTCGCCAATAATGCGGGTGAGCTATTGAACGGCGGGCGGCGGCTGCACCGCGAGGGCGTGGAGGTGCACCATCACCTCGGTGTGTCCGCGTTCGCGACGCATGCCGTCGTCGATCGACGATCGGTGGTTCCGGTCGATGCCGATGTGCCGCCGGAGGTCGCCGCGGTATTGGGGTGTGCGGTGCTCACCGGTGGTGGTGCGTTGCTCAACTCCGCGAAACCCGGTGTGGCCGACCGAATCATGGTGGTGGGGTTGGGTGGCGTCGGCATGGCGGCGGTGCTGGTCGCGGTGTCACTCGGCGAGCATGAGGTAATCGCGGTCGACACCGTGCCGGAAAAGCTCGCGCTCGCGAAGGAACTCGGTGCGAGCGCCGCATATACACCGGCCGAACTGGTGGAACAGGGCATCTCGGCCGATGTCGTGGTCGAGGCCGCGGGCAATGTTCGCGCCTTCGAAACCGCCGTCGCCGCAACGGGACCAGGCGGTACGACCGTCACCGTCGGATTGCCCGCCCCCGACGCACGTGCGAGCATTTCGCCTCTCGCCTTGGTTGCTCAGGGGCGCACGATCATCGGCAGCTACCTCGGTTCGGCGGTGCCCTCACGGGATATTCCGGAGTATGTCCGCATGTGGCGCGCGGGGCGGCTGCCGGTCGAGAAGCTGGTGTCCTCGCATGTCGGGTTGGACGAAATCAATCACGCCATGGATGAGCTTGCCGCCGGGCATGCGTTGCGGCAGGTGATTGTCTTCGAGTAGCTGGTGCGGCGGCCGATCTCATGGACTGGCTGGCCGCCTTCCGATGGAAAGATGGCCGAGAATATGACCGGCGCCTGAGCTGTGCTGCCGATCACCGGAGTCAGCAGACCGGGCGGGCAGCGGGGTCGATAGGCTGACGGGGTCAGCGGTGGAATTAGGAGGTGCGGTGACCGTTCGGGTCGGAGTGCTCGGTGCGCTGGGGAAAGTCGGTCAGGCGATCTGTGCGGCGGTGCAGGCGGCCGACGATCTGGAGTTGGTCGCGACCGTCGACAAGGGTGATTCGCTGGAGTCGTTCACGGAGTCGGACACCGAGGTCGTCGTCGACTTCACCAGCCCCGGTGTGGTGATGGGGAATCTGAAGTTCCTGGTGGAGCACGGAATTCACGCGGTCGTCGGGACCACCGGATTCGACGAGGCCCGCCTGGACGAGGTGCGCGGCTGGTTGGCAGGGCGACCGGAGACCGGTGTGCTCATCGCCCCGAACTTCGCCATCGGCGCGGTGCTGTCCATGCGATTCGCCGAGCAGGCGGCGCGGTTCTTCGATTCGGTCGAGGTCATCGAACTGCATCACCCGAACAAGGTCGACGCGCCCTCGGGCACCGCATATCGCACCGCGGGGCTGATCGCCGCCGCGCGGGAGAAGGCCGGCGTCGGCCGCAGCCCCGATGCCACCACTCAGGAACTCGAGGGTGCCCGCGGTGCCGATGTCGACGGCGTGCGCGTGCATTCGGTGCGCCTTGCCGGACTCGTCGCGCATCAAGAGGTTCTCTTCGGCACCCAGGGCGAAACCCTCACCATCCGGCACGATTCCATCGACCGTTCCTCCTTCGCGCCCGGCGTCCTGCTGGGCGTCCGTGAGATCGCGAATCGCCCCGGCCTGACCGTCGGGCTCGACCCGTTCCTGGATCTGTGACACAGGAACCGGTCCAGCCGGAAGAGCAGGGCTCGGACACCGACGCTCGCGGCGGCGACGTTCGCAAGATCGTCGCATTCATCGCCGCGCTCGTAGTCGTGCTCGGCTTCTATTTCGTGCTGCTCGGCCGCATCGCGTTCAGTCTCATCGGTTCCGGTGACCTCGCCGCCGTCGTCATCGGCATCGGCGTCCTGATCCTGCCGCTGTTGGGTGTCTGGATAATCGCCGCGACCGTCCGCGCCGCCCTCGCTCACCAGCACCTCGCCCGCCGCATCCACGACGAGGGCCTCGAACTCGACACCTCGAACCTCCCCCGCCGTCCCTCCGGCCGCATCGAACGCGCCGCCGCCGACGACCTCTTCAACAAGGTCAAACAGGAATGGGAAGCCGATCCCGACAACTGGCGCGTCTCCTACCGCCTGGCCCGCGCCTACGACTACGCAGGCGACCGCACCCGAGCCCGCGAAACCATGCGCCGCGCAGTAGCCCTGGAGAAACTGGACCGCACCACCCACAACCGCTGACCCTCGCCCAGCAACCTGGTCAGCCGATCGGCATGCATCGCTGCAGTTGAACCCCGAGAAGCTCCACTATCTCGCGCGGGCTGTGTGTCCGGTGTCGGTCCACGCCCTAGCCCTGCGCCCTAGCATCCGGCGTCCGAGCGATGCCTCGGCCCGTACTTGCCGGGCGCCTGGAGTTCGGCCCGATCACCATGGAGGGGTGGAGGCAAGCCCGTCTCGTGGGCGGAACGTGCCGTGCCGGGCCAGGCACCGCCTGTGCGCCCGCGTCCAGCTTCCAGGCGATCGGCTCCTGCGTGCCGTCGTTGCTCGGGGCGGCACGGATGACCACCCATTGGTGGAGGCAGGTGTCGAGAAGTCTCGACACCTGGAGGTCCTATGCCAGGCGCTCACAGTCCTTGCCCCCGGAGCGGGGAGCTACCAGTGCACCCTCATGGACCAGAAGTGCTGTGCCGCCGGATCATGTTCGGGCGCAAGCGGAATCGGGCTCGACTCCCGACGAAACCCCTGGCAACGCCCGAGATGAAAGCCCCCACACAGAACAGTCCCCGGTAGTCTCCATCGAATTCATGAGTTTCAGTCGTCGCTGACAGCTCCGATATTCGACTGGCTTGCCGGGGGCCTGGCCAGATCCTTGAAAGTGTCTCCTTTGTCTTTGGACGTCTCCTCCGACAGTTCGGCACTTCCCGGTCTTCTGGTGTTCCTATTAGTCTCCTCCTATTTTGCTCGTAGTTCAATGCCTGAGGCCCAGCAAATCCAGTCGTATTCGGGGACGGCAGTACGCTGCTGGATGTGTCTCGGCTGCTGATCATTCATCACACTCCCTCACCACATATGCAGGCGATGTTCGAGGCGGTTGTCTCAGGGGCGACGGATCCGGAGATCGACGGGGTGGAGATCGAGCGCAGGGCTGCCCTCGCCGTCACCGCTAGCGATGTGTTGGCCGCGGATGGTTATCTGCTCGGTACCCCGGCGAATCTCGGTTATATGTCCGGCGCGCTCAAGCACGCTTTCGACACGTTCTATTACCCGTGCCTGGACTCGACACGCGGTCGGCCGTTCGGCTTCTATCTGCACGGTAACGAGGGCACCGAGGGCGCCGAGCGCGGCGTGCGCAGCGTGACCACCGGACTCGGCTGGGAGCAGGTCGCCGCGCCGGTCATCGTGATGGGAGCGCCGGGTAAAGCGGAGATCCAGCAGTGCTGGGAACTCGGCGCGACCGTTGCCGCGCAGCTCATGGGGTAATGCGGGTCCCCCGAATTTTGTTGTCTGACCGGTATCGGGCCGATCCGGGCATACTACCGGGTGACGTTGTAGCGGCGGGGATGTGGACGAGTTCGCTCGGGAACGGAGTATCGAGGTGATGTGGGCCGAAGGGGGCGAAACAGCACCGCGACGGATCGGGCTGGTCGAAGACCATGAATCGGTGGCGATCGGAGTTGCCGCGATGCTGGCGCCGGAGCCCGATCTCGATCTGGTGCTGACGGCAGGGAACGTACCGGAACTGCTTGCGGCGGCGGCGAATAGCGCCCCACTGGATTTGGTTGTTCTGGATCTGCGACTGGCAGACGGATCCTCGCCCGAAGACAATGTGCGCGCGCTGCGCGACCGCGGCGTCGAGGTGCTGGTTTTCACCGGCGCGGATAACGCGTTCCTCGTCCGCGCCGCGGCGAAGGCCGGTGTGCTCGGTGTGGTGCGCAAATCCGAGGATGTGCCGACCGTGGTCGCGGCGGTACGCCGCGCCGCCTCCGGTGAGCAGGTGGTGACCACCGACTGGGCCGCGGCCATCGACGGCGATCCGCAACTGTGCGACGTGGGTCTGAGTCCGCGCCAGGAAGAGGTGCTCACCCTCTACGCCTCAGGTGAGAAGGCCTCCCGCGTCGCGCGGCTGACCGGCCTTTCCGAACAGACCGTCAACGACTATCTGGGCCGTATCCGGCAGAAGTATGCCGATGCGGGTCGTCCGGCTCCCACCAAAACCGACCTCTACAAGCGGGCGGTCGAGGACGGATGGCTACCGGTTCCCGAGCGGCATCCCCGGGCATGAGCGAGTGCAGCGAGCGACCATGAACACAGCCGCAATCGCGGGCACACGGGAGCCGAGCGAGGCGCGGACTGCGGGCTCCGCCGCGCTCGACCGGTTCCGGGCGAGTCGGTGGCGCCGTGGGCGGACGGCGCTGTCCAGGGAGAAGATTGTCGAAGCGGCCTCGGATCGCATCCTGCGCCGCATGGGTCTGGCCGCCGGCATCGCCGGTTTGATCGTCGCGATCGTCGAGCTGCCTGATATCGCCGAGCAGACCGAATTCGTCTCCGGCCCGTGGGCGATTCTGGTGGCAGGCGTGGTGCTCGGCTGGTTCCCGGTGCTCGTGGTCGTCTCGTTCACCATGGGCCGCAAGGCGATTCGCGTGGTGGCCGGTGCGGCCGCGCTGAGTTATCTTGGGGCATTGGCGACCATACCGTTCATCTATGTCGCGCCGTTGACCGACATCACATCGGTATGGATGTACCGGGTGCTCGCGCTGGGCGTGCTGGCGGCCGTACTAGCCTGGCGTCCGGCGGTGGCCACCGGCTATCTCACGGTTGCCGCGGCAACGGCGGCACTGGCGAACCGGTCTGTGATGCCCGAGGCGACAGTCTGGGCCCTGGTCGGCGATTTCGCCCGCGCGGCGGGGTTGTGCGCACTTTTCCTGTGGTGCTGCGTCTTCGCGCTCGCAGCGGCCGCGCGGGCGAAATCGCCGACCAGGGCCCAAACTGTCGCCTCGGGCATCACAGACCGGTTCGCCAGTGCCGCCGTTGCCGCGGCAACCGTGAGATAGCCGGTGGCCACCGCCGGACGCCAGGCTAGTACGGCCGCCAGCACGCCCAGCGCG
>FTJU01000379.1_pt4 | contig 28096 bp, 26 predicted proteins | sample 1658961 | NCBI WGS metagenome assembly FTJU01 (sample SAMEA3914878, study PRJEB12502) | metagenome | biome: forest; material: soil | place: USA | collected 2012-03-12 | depth 0.3 m | reverse complement strand
GCGGCCGCGTTGACCTTCGAGCGCAGTCGGATGGCCTTACCCGGCGCCTCGCGGCGCAGGTCGAGGTAGCGGTACTTCAGGCGAGCCTCGTCACCAGGCTGCTCGTCGAGCTGGAAAGGCAGCGGCGCACTCTCGTTGAGCACCTCGAGTTCGGCGACGTTGACCTCGATGGAACCGGTCGGCAGCTCCGGGTTCTCGTTGCCGTCGGGCCGCTGCTCGACCACACCGGTGACCTGCACGCAGAATTCGGCGCGCAACTTGTGCGCCTGTGCCGCGGGCTCGCCCTCGCGGAACACCGCCTGCGACACACCCGATGCATCGCGCAGATCGATGAAGATCACGCCACCATGGTCACGCCGCCGGGCCACCCAGCCGGTGAGGGTGACGGTCTGACCGGCGTGCTCGCTTCGCAGCGAACCAGCCAAGTGGGTGCGCAGCACGGGATTCCTTTCGACGAATGTGACACCGGCAGGGCGATCCGGTGCGGTTGCCATCGTAGTGAGACACATATCCCGAGAGGAAACCGATATCGCCGCCCCGCGTGCGAAGCTGTATCGGGAGGGTATAACCGAGGCGTTTGGCACACGAGAAAGCGAAGCAGATGACCTTCAACGAAGGCCTCCAGATCGACCCGGATCGGGCTTCTTCCGGCGGTGGTCCCGGGCTGGGCGGCAAGCTCGCCCTCGGCGGCGGTGCCGGCGGTCTCATTCTGCTGGTGCTCGGCCTGCTACTCGGCGGGGACCCCGGATCACTGCTCGGACAGTTGAACGGCAGCCAGAGCAGCACCATGCAGCCCGGCACCGCAGGTACGCCCGCGCATTGCAAAACCGGCGCGGATGCCAACAAGTACGTCGATTGCCGGGTGGTGCTCACCGCCCAGAGCCTCGACTCGGTGTGGGCGGCACAACTACCCCAGCAGACCGGCAAGAAGTATTCGAAGCCGAAGCTGGTGCTGTTCTCCGGCGCGGTCTCGACCGGCTGCGGGAATGCGACCAGCGCGGTCGGCCCGTTCTACTGCCCTGCCGACCGGACCGCCTACTTCGACACCGCCTTCTTCCAGGAACTGGTCGACCGCTTCGGTTCCAGCGGCGGTCCGCTCGCCCAGGAATACGTGGTGGCACATGAGGTCGGCCACCACATCCAGAATCTGCTCGGCGATATCGGCCGGGCTCAACAGGATCCGCGCGGACCGGAATCCGGCGCGGTGCGCACCGAACTGCAGGCCGACTGCTACGCGGGCATCTGGGCCCACTTCGCCGACAAGCAGCCCGCACCGGGTACCAACCAACCCTTTCTGAAAACCCTGTCCGACAACGATATCCGCGACGCCCTCTCCGCCGCGTCCGCCGTCGGTGACGACCGAATCCAACGTGCCGCCCAAGGCCGCGTCAATCCGGAGGCCTGGACCCATGGCTCCTCGGACCAACGCCAGAAATGGTTCCTCACCGGCTACAAGACCGGCCAGGTACAAGCGTGCGACACATACTCGGCGTCCGACCTGAACAATCCGTCGGCCTTGCGCTGATCATCAACGGCTGATCGACAACTCAGCGACAGCAATTCGAGCGACACGAGGCGCGCGGTGCGGGCCCCGGCCCGCGCGCTGGCATGATCGAGACCTCGATAATCGAGGCCAATTGGACTGCGGCACAGCGTAGATAGGGATTTCATGCGGATAACGAAGGCGGCACTGCTTGTTCTCGTCGTGGCACTCGCGGGTGGCTGGGGTGTCGCCTCGGCCCAACCGGCCGCCGAAACACCATCGCCCGCCCCCGCACTGCTGACACTCACCACCATCCCGAGCGGTTGGTCCGAGCGAGTCGACCTGCGTCCGCTGCTGCAGATCTACGCCGACGGCCGCGCGGTCCAACAGCCCGACGCGGCATCCACCACCCGCGCCGCCGACGTCGCACCGCAGCGACTCACCGGCACCATCCCGGTCGACGTCGTGAATGCCGCGCTGGCGGAGACCAAATCACTCGCCACTGTCGACCTCGGCATGCCGGGTACCACCGACCAGGGCACCCAGATCATCGATCTGATGCCCGCCCCGCCGGACCAAGACGTCCATCTGCTCATGTACGCCCCCGAAGCGACCGAGAATCTGACCTCCGACCAACAGGCCAACCGCAAACGCTTCACCGACCTCTACCGCAAGCTCCTCGACGCCTTCACCAAAGACCACTGAACCGCGCGCAGCTGACGTCCTTCCTCTCGCAGCGTGGGGCGCTGCCATTCGATCCGGTACGCCCCACTTCGCGGAACCCGACAACTGCTGCGTGGACTAGAACTGGTCCTGTTCGTAGTCCGAGCTGATCAATTCATCCGGGTGGGTCGCGCCGATGACGTCCGGAGTGGACTCACCGAGCGGGCCGGTCAGGTCGTCATTGCCGGTGCGACTCTGGTACGGCTCCACACTGCGCGAGTGCTCATCGTCGTTGGCGCCGCGTTGACCGGTGGCACCCGGGCTGCCGCCCATGAACGGGCTTCCCGAGCCCGCCGCGCTCGTCGTCGTACCCGTGCCGAGGGGTGTACCGGTCAGGCCCGAGACCCGCGTGATCGGCGTGACGGTGCCGCCAGGCATCCCGGCCACCTTCTGCGTCGACGGCGAGCCCGAGGTGCTCGGCGAACCGGAACGGCTTCCGATTCCGGTAATGCCCGGCGTTCCCATAGTGGTGTGCCCCGTACCGGTCGATGCCGCCATGGTGGACGTTCTCGGCGAGCCGGAGGTGCTGGAACCGTCCAACACACCCGCCGCATTGGTCGAGGCGTTCTGAGCGATCTCCTGAGCCTGCGACATGATCGGCTCACCAAGGTTCTGCATCGCCGCCTGCGCGACCTCCTGCGGCGATGGGAGACCGCTGGTTCCGAGCAACTGGTTCACGAGACCGGTCAGTTCGGCCGTCTTCCCGGCCAGGTCACCGCGGGTCGCATTGGCGACCGCGACCGCCGACCCGAGGTGTTCGGTCGCGGACGCGATGAGCACGGCCTGACCGGGCGGGGTCAACACCACCGGCACGAGTGCGGTTGCCTGCGTGGCGAATTCGCTCGCGATTCCGAGCAACTGCGCATTGCCCTGCTGCACCACCGCAGCGGCACGCTGGGTGAGTTCGGAGATATCGATTCCGCGCTGGCTGGTGTCCTGCCCTTGCGTCTGCGCGTTGTTGCCCGCGGCTTGCGCCTCACGAGACGACTGGCCCTGCCAGAGCTGCTCGACCGTTTGCAGACCGCCCTTACCGACCGATACCGCGGACTCGATGATCTTGGACGACTGACTGAGGATCGCGGTCGGATCGAAGGCACCGATGACACCGGTACCGAAGCTGTTGAGCAACTCGAGAATCGGCTGGAACAGCGTGTCGATACCGGGAATCCCTGGAATCGATAGTCCCTGCATCAGCGTCGCGACCGGATCGGACGGAATATTCGTCGCCGCCGCGGCCGCACCCAGGTTGCTCGCCCCACCGAGCGCACCGCTCACCGCGCTCTCCGCCTGCTGCGCGACGCTCTGCGCGGTCTGCAGCACCGGCGCCGCCGCATGACTGATCGCGGTCTGTGCCTCGTTCAGTGCCTGCGATACGTCAGCCGGGACCATGCCGGAGAGTATCGCGCTCGCGTCCGGCGTCGAATCGCTGTTTAGCCCTGGTATGCCAGCGGGTATGGTCCCCAGCTGCGGAGAATCCTCGGTGATCTTGCGCGCGAGCACGAACGCCGGCGCCTCGATCGGCGGCAGATCCGCGGGCAGCTGCGGCAGCGACAGATCACTCAAACCCTGCGACGTATTCTGAAGTGCGTCTACCGCGGTGTTCTGGGTCGCGATCACGGCCTCTTCGATCGCCGCGTTCTGCTGCTCGGGTGCGATCACACCGGTCGCGCCGGTATCCATCGGCGTCATGCTCCGCCTCCGACCTGGTTGGTGATCGCGCTCAGCACATTGGCATTGCCGGAGTCGGTGGTTTCGAACGCGGCGGCCGCGGTGAAGGCGGACTTCGAGAGCTTGTCGTACTTCGCCGACAGATCGTTGATGTCCTTGGCCTGCAACACTTGTGCCGCGGCGAAGGCCAACAGATAGTCGGCGCCGATCAAGCCGAATACCGGCGTGAGCGCGGCCACGTTCTGTATGGCATCGAAATTCCCGGCCCCCGCGATCTCGCTAGCGACCCCGGCATTTGTTGTTGCGAACGCGCGGACCGCATCGGTCTCCACCGAGAGATCAGCCATCGAGTTGCACCCCCCACATCGTCGTGAACTGCAGTTCAGTGTTCATAGCGTCGATCAAATCGACTCCCTGCCCGCATCGGCAGCTCGGCTGCGATCGGGCCCCTGCGCAGCTGCGAGTCGGTACCGCCGCCGCTGCGGTTGCGCCCAATATAGCGGACCCCAGCGGCTGGTTTCGAGCCCAATGGACGACCCGAAACGACTGCAACGTGTTGCAAATTAGAACAAGTTCTATATTCTCGATCACATGAAGGTCGCAGTGACCGGCGCAGCCGGCTACCTTGGCACAAATCTGCTCAGCCGGCTGGTCGGACAAGGACACGAGGTCACAGCAATAGATCGCGTTGTTCCGGAACACCGGACCGACCCGAACGTCACCTGGGTCGCCGGCAACGTGCTCAACCCCGAATCCATGCGCACCGCGCTCGCCGGCGCGGAGATCGTCTACCACCTCGTCGCGGTGATCACCCTGGCCGAGCAGCACGACCTCGCATGGAAGGTCAACACCGAGGGCGTACGCGTCGTCGCCGACGCTGCGCTGGAATCGGGCGCGCGCCGCATGGTGCACGCGAGCTCCATCCACGCCTTCAACCAGTACACCTGCGGCGGACGCATCGATGAAACGTCGGTGCGCTCGACCGATTCCAGCCTGCCCGTCTACGACCGCTCGAAATGGGCGGGCGAGGTCGAACTGCGCAAGGCGATCGAGCAAGGCCTGGACGCGGTGATCTGCAATCCCACCGGCGTCTTCGGGCCGCTCGACTACGGCGCACCGCTTTCCAGGATCAACCGCACCCTCAAGGACGCAGCCCGCGGCCGAGTTCCCGCGATGATCGGCGGCGGCTTCGATCTCGTCGACGTGCGCGATGTCGCGAAGGGCCTGGTCCTCGCCGGCGAGCGGGGCCGAACCGGCGAGAACTACCTACTCGGCGGTTCGATGATCTCCATGCTGGACCTGTGCCGCACCGCGGCGGAATGCGGCGGCAAGAAGGGGCCGAAGTTCTCGATCTCCCCCAAGGTCGTCAACGGCTTGATTCCGGTGCTCGAACCGATCGGCAAAATGTTCAAGACCGACATCGTGTCGAAGGCCGCACTCGGCGCGCTGGTCTCCGCCCCGATCGTCGACCACGACAAGGCGGAGCGCGAAATCGGTTATCAGCCAAGGCCCATCGAAGACACCGTGCGTGATCTGGTCACTTTCTTCACCGATCCGAAGCAGCTCACCACGCCCGACACCCGACAGATTGCTTGACACTTCTTAGAACACATGTTCGACTGAGGGGGTGCGGTGGCAAACCCAAACCCTGGATGCCGACGACGGCGCCCTGCCCGGTCTCGACCGGGCAGGTTTCGTGCGCACCGTGCAGACCCCCGAGTTCGACGGCATCACGTTCCACGAGGTGCTCTGCAAGAGCGCGCTGAACAAGATGCCGGAGTCGTCGAACCTGCCGTTCCATTGGACGATCAATCCGATGCGCGGCTGTTCGCACGCCTGCCGCTACTGTTTCGCGCGACCCACCCACGAGTATCTGGATTTGGACGCAGGACGGGATTTCGATTCGCAGATCGTGGTGAAGACCAATATCGCCGCGGTGCTGCGCAAAGAACTGGGTCGGCGGTCCTGGCATCACGAACCCGTCGCGCTGGGTACCAATACGGATCCGTATCAACGAGCCGAGGGACGATATCGGTTGATGCCCGGCATAATTCGGGCGCTGACCGATTCCGGCACACCGTTCTCCATTCTCACCAAGGGCACCCTGCTCCGCCGGGATCTGCCGCTGTTGACGGCAGCGGCACGCCAGGTTCGGGTGAGTATCGCCGTTTCCATCGCGATCCTGGATATGGATCTGCATCCCAGCCTGGAATCGGGTACTCCGTCGCCCAAGGCACGGTTGGAGATGGTGCGGGCGCTGGCCGATGCCGGGTTCGAGGTCAATGTCATGGTCGCGCCGGTGATTCCATACCTCACCGACAGCCGCGCCCACCTCGACGCGCTATTCGCCGCGATCGCCGATGCCGGGGCGATATCGGTGGTCGCATTCCCGATGAATCTGCGCGGCGCCACCCGCGGCTGGTTCCTGAGTTGGCTGGCCGAGGCGCATCCGGCGCTGGTGCGCCGCTATCGCCAGCTCTACGGTCGCGGCGCCTATGTGACACCGGAGTATGCGTCCTGGCTACGCGAGCGGGTGCAGCCATTGCTCCAGCGACACGGCCTCACCCGCGAGCACACCCCGCAGCCGGAGACACCACCCTCGACATCGCTGCCGAACGACACGCAGCTGTCACTCTTCGCGTAGAGCATTTCACGAGCAATTCCCGCACACGGCGGAGTAGGTTGGCCAGTGGCACCTCCCATCGGACGAGGAAGTGAAGCAGGCATATGGTTTCCGACCAAAGTGATGTCGGCACAGCGAAACTGGAAAAGGTCGTAATTCGGTTCGCCGGGGACTCCGGTGATGGAATGCAGCTCACCGGTGATCGCTTCACGCACGAGGCGGCCGCATTCGGCAACGACCTCGCCACCCAGCCCAACTTTCCGGCCGAAATCCGGGCGCCACAGGGCACACTTCCCGGCGTCTCGTCCTTCCAGATCCAGATCGCCGATTACGACATCCTGACCGCGGGCGACCAACCCGACGTCCTGGTCGCGATGAACCCGGCCGCACTCAAGTCCAACCTGGAGGATCTGCCGCGTGGCGCCACCCTCATCGTGAACACCGACGAGTTCACCAAGCGCAATCTCGGCAAGGTCGGCTTTACCACCGATCCGCTCGACGACGACACGCTGAGCGATTTCGTGGTCCATCGCGTGCCGATGACCTCGCTCACCCTCGGCGCGACCGAACCAACCGGTGTCGGCAAGAAGGATGGTCAGCGCGCGAAGAATATGTTCGCGCTCGGACTGCTGTCGTGGATGTACGGTCGTCCGATCGGCGGCACCGAACGCTTCCTGCGCGAGAGGTTCGCCGCGAAACCCGATATCGCCGAGGCGAATCTGCTCGCCTTCCGCGCGGGCTGGAACTATGGCGAGACCACCGAAAGCTTCGCGACCACCTTCGAGGTCGCGCCGGCCAAGCTGCCGCCAGGCACCTACCGTCAGATCACCGGCAATACCGCGCTCGCGTACGGCCTCGTCGCCGCAGGGCAATTATCCGGGTTGCCGGTCTTTCTCGGCACGTACCCGATTACGCCCGCCTCCGACATCCTGCACGAACTCAGCAAACACAAGAACTTCGGCGTCACCACCTTCCAGGCCGAGGACGAGATCGCGGGCATCGGCGCGGCGCTCGGTGCTTCGCTCGGCGGCGCGCTCGGCGTCACCAGCACCTCCGGGCCCGGGCTCGCGCTCAAGAGCGAAACCATCGGGCTCGCGGTAATGACAGAACTGCCGTTGGTGATCGTCGACGTGCAACGCGGCGGTCCGTCCACCGGACTGCCGACCAAGACCGAACAAGCCGATCTGCTGCAGGCGCTCTACGGTCGCAACGGGGAATCGCCGGTGGCCGTACTCGCGCCGCGCTCCCCCGCCGACTGCTTCGCCACCGCAGTGGAAGCGGCCCGCATCGCCCTCACCTACCGCACACCGGTGCTATTGCTCTCCGACGGCTCGATTGCCAACGGCTCTGAGCCATGGTCGGTTCCGCGGGTCGCCGAGTTGGAGCCGATCGATCCGCGCTTCGAACCCGAGGCCGAGGAGGGCACGCCGTTCCAGCCCTACTCCCGTGATCCCGACACGCTCGCCAGACCGCTCGCGGTGCCCGGCACCGCCGGTCGCGCGCATCGGATCGGCGGATTGGAGAAGGCCGATGGCAGCGGCAATATCTCCTATGAGCCCAGTAATCACGAACTGATGGTGCGCCTGCGGCAGGCCAAGATCGATGGCATCACCGTCCCCGATCTCGAGGTCGACGATCCGGAGGGGCGCGCCGACCTGCTGCTGATCGGCTGGGGCAGTTCCTTCGGTCCGATCGGCGAGGCCTGCCGCCGCGCCCGCCATCGCGGCGTCCCGGTCGCGCAGGCACATCTGCGCTATCTGAATCCCTTGCCCGCCAATCTCGGTACCGTGCTGCGGAGCTATCGAACGGTGGTCGCGCCGGAAATGAACGGCGGTCAGCTGGCCATGCTACTGCGGGCGAAGTATCTGGTGGATGTACAGGCGTGGACGAAGATCGCAGGTACGGCATTCTCCGCACAGGAACTTGTCGGGGTTATCGATGCGGCACTCGATGGGTCGATCGAGGATATGGAACACAATAAGGCCTTCGCAGCGCGGGCGCGGGCCACGTACTCGACTGGGGGTAACTGATGACCATCGTCGAAACCTCGCTCGTCGGAACCGATCTGGGTCTCACCGGACTCTCCGGAGTGCCGTCCACGGACGGACCGCAGGCGGTCAAGGACTTCACCTCCAATCAGGAGGTACGCTGGTGCCCTGGTTGCGGTGACTACGTAATCCTGGCGACCGTGCGCGGCTTCCTCGCCGAACTCGGACTGCGCAGAGAGAATCTGATGTTCGTCTCGGGTATCGGCTGCGCGAGCCGGTTCCCGTACTACCTCGAGGCCTACGGCATCCACTCCATCCACGGTCGCGCGCCCGCCATCGCGACCGGGCTCGCGGTCACCCGCCCGGATCTGTCGGTGTGGGTGGTGACCGGTGACGGTGACGCGCTGTCGATCGGCGGCAACCATCTGATCCATGCCCTGCGCCGCAATGTGAATATGACGATCCTGCTGTTCAACAATCGGATCTACGGACTCACCAAGGGGCAGTACTCCCCCACCTCGGAAGAGGGCAAGATCACCAAGTCGACGCCGATGGGCTCGGTCGACCACCCCTTCAACACGCTGTCGGTCGCGCTCGGCGCAGAAGCCAGCTTCGCAGCGCGCGCATTGGATTCCGATCGTGCCGGCCTCACCAAGGTGTTGCGCGCCGCCGCCGAACATCGCGGGACCTCTTTCGTGGAGATCCTGCAGGACTGCCCGATCTTCAACGACGGTTCCTTCGATGTGCTGCGCAGGGGCGATGCCGAATCCCGCCTCATCCCGCTACACCACGGTCAGCCGATCCGTTTCGGCGCCGATGATGAATTCGCCGTGGTGCGTGCCGGTTTCGGGCTCGCGGTAGTACGCACCGACGAAGTCGACGAGTCCGAGATCATCGTGCACGACGCCCACACAGACAATCCGGAGTACGCCTACGCGCTCTCGCGCCTGTCCGACCAGGACCTCGGCCACGTGGTCACCGGCATCTTCCGCAATGTGACCCGGCCCACCTATGACGACGCGGTCCGCGCCCAGACCGCCGTGGCGCGGGAACGTAAACCGCTACAAGCGGATTCGCTGCAATCCCTGCTCAGCGGTTCGGAAACCTGGACCGTTACCTAGGCAGACGCAGCCGATCGGCGAGCGTGCCCAGTACGTGATGCAACTCGGCACGCGCGGCGGTGGTGACATCCGCCGTGGTCTCGGCATCGATCGCCGGGGCGGCGTCGAGACATTTTCGCAGAAGTTCGCGGCCGTGGGAGGTCACTCCGCCACAGGCGCGGCCTGACCACGACTATGGGGATCAGTCAGCTCCGCTTGGCGAATCCGAAGTCGACGACGGCGTCGCGTTCCTGTTCGAGTTCGGCGACACTGGCGTCGATGCGTGCGCGGGAGAATTCGTCGATCTCCAGGCCCTGGACGATCGAGTATTCGCCGCCCGCGCAGGTGACCGGGAACGAGGTGATGAGGCCTTCGGGGATGCCGTACGAGCCGTCGGAGGGGACGGCCATCGAGGTCCAGTCACCGGCATGGGTGCCGAGGGACCAGTCGTGGATGTGGTCGATGGCGGCGCTGGCCGCGCTGGCGGCCGAGGAGGCGCCGCGGGCCTGGATGATGGCGGTGCCACGCTGCTGGACGGTTGGGATGAAGTCCGCACACACCCAGCCCTGATCCACCAGGTCGCCGGCGGGGCGGCCCGCGATGGTGGCGCGGGTGATGTCCGGATACTGGGTCGCGGAGTGGTTGCCCCAGATGGCGACGCCGGCAATATCGGCGGCGGCTGCGCCGGTCTTCTTGGCCAACTGCGCGATGGCGCGGTTGTGGTCGAGGCGGGTCATCGCGGTGAAGCGCTCGGCCGGAATGTCCGGAGCATTGCTCATGGCGATGAAGGCATTGGTATTGGCCGGATTCCCGACCACCAGCACTTTTACGTCATCGGCGGCGCTCGCATTGATCGCCTCGCCCTGCTCGGTGAAGATCGGGCCGTTGGCAGCCAGCAGATCCGCGCGCTCCATCCCCGCGGTGCGTGGCCGGGCACCGACCAGCAGCGCGACATTGGCACCCGCGAAGCCGACCCACGGATCGTCACTGATGTCGATCGACTCGAGCAGCGGAAACGCGCCGTCCTCCAGCTCCATCGCCACGCCTTCCAGCGATGCCACCGCCGCCGGAATCTCCAGCAACCGCAGCCGTACCGGCGTCTCGGATCCGAGCAGTGCCCCGGACGCGATCCGGAACAGCAGGCCGTAGGCGATCTGCCCCGCACCTCCGGTCACGGCGACGGTCACGGGGGCGGTCCGAGCAGCGGCGCTCACCAGAAACTCCTTGCGATAGACGGACACTCGATCCCACCCTAACGACTCTCACGGGCCCCGAACCCGAGTGGTGAGCTACACGACAATCGGACCCGTCATACCCATCCAACCGGCCCGGCCGACAGACCGCACCGCATCTCTTCTCGTCATTCGCAACGGTAGCGGATGCGAATCGCGACAGACGACAACTGTTCAGCGCACCACGCAGCCGTGCATCGTCCGCAATCCCGCATTGCACGCCGATTCGCGTGTCGCGCAAAGCGCCTCGCGGATCAGCACAACCCTGCGACTTCCTGATCGGTCAGGACGATCGGCGATATGTAATCCTTCGCCCGCGCCAGTCGCACGGCGCGATACAGGGGTCGTTCCTCCAGACCGGCGTCTCGCGCCTCGGCGCGCAATTGATGAACGAGCATGGTCGAAACCGCGACGGCCGCGGCAAGTTCGCTCGCGGCCAGGGCATCGGCCAGTTTGCGGAGGCCGAGGAGGTGGAGTTCGCGACCGCTGCCCGCGTCGGTGTACATCGCGAGCGGGACGACCTGGGAATCGACACCCGCAGTCACCCGCAGCACGATACGGCTCAAACGGGCCGGAAAGACGAGGATCTCGACGCCGTTGGCGGCGGCGATATCCACCTGACGCTCACCGATCATCCGCCGCGCGTGAATCGTGGTCCCGGCCAACCACATCCGTCGTCGCCGCAACGCGATGGCGTAGGCGACAGTTGGCGCGCCGACCACGAAGCCGATGGCGACCGCGATCGACCACGGCACCAGCAGCGCCGCGAGCAATGCCGCGCCGATACCCACCCCTACCGCGGCGAGGGCGAGTCGCCGCAGCATCGGTGCGTAGGTTTCGGGGGCGACGAGATCGAGTCCGACTGTCGCAACCGGTTGGGCTGCACCAGGATTCGTGGGTTCTACAGGCACGGCTGCCCATTCGTCGCGGTGCGGGTGTACCCCGGCACCGTACTACTCGCCCGAGCGCAACGCGGCGGCGACGGCGGTCACCGTCTCGTCCAATGGGATCTGACGCTGATCACCGGTGGCCATATCCTTCAGGCCGATGGTGTTCTCGGCCAGGTCACGGTCACCGAGGATCAGGGTGAGTCTGGCGCCGGACTTGTCCGCGGCCTTCAGCGACCCTTTGACGCCGCGACCACCGTAGGCCAGGTCGACCCGGATACCCGCACCCCGCAGCTGTGCCGCGAGTACGACCAACCGCTGCTTGGCCGCATCACCGAGTGATACGCCGTAGACCTCGCATCGCGCCGAATCACCCGCCGACTTGCCCTCGGCCTCCAGCGCCAAAATGGTGCGGTCGACACCGAGCCCGAATCCGATGCCGGACAATGGTTGTCCGCCCAGTTCGGCCATCAGCCCGTCGTAGCGTCCGCCGCCGCCGATCCCCGACTGCGCCCCGAGCCCATCGTGCACGAATTCGAAGGTCGTCTTCGTGTAGTAGTCCAGGCCGCGCACCATCCGCGGATTCACCACATAGGGCACGCCGAGCGCGTCGAGATACCCGAGCACCTGCTCGAAGTGCGTTTTCGCCGACTCCGACAGATGATCGATCATCAGTGGCGCGTCAGCGGTCATCTCACGCACCTCGGGCCGCTTGTCATCGAGCACCCGCAGCGGATTCAGCTGCGCCCGCCGCTTGGTCTCCTCATCCAGCGGCAGTCCGAACAGGAACTCCTGCAGCAGCTCCCGATACTGCGGACGACACGTCTCGTCACCGAGGGAGGTGATCTCCAGCCGGAAGTCATCTAGTCCGAGTCCGCGATATCCGGAGTCGGCGATCGCGATCACCTCGGCATCCAGTGCGGGGTCATCGATACCGATCGCCTCGACGCCGACCTGCTGCAGCTGTCGGTACCGACCGGCCTGCGGACGCTCATAACGGAAGAACGGACCCGAATACACCAGCTTCACCGGCAACTGTCCCCGGTCGAGCCCGTGTTCGATGACCGCACGCATGACACCCGCGGTGCCCTCCGGCCGCAGCGTGACACTGCGCTCGCCGCGGTCGGCGAAGGTATACATCTCCTTGGTCACCACATCGGTGGATTCACCGACGCCCCGTGCGAATAAGGCGGTGTCCTCGAAGATCGGCAGCTCCACATGCCCGTACCCGGCGAGTCGGGCGGCACGGATCAAGCCGTCACGCACCGCGACGAACTCGGCCGAACCGGGTGGCACGTAATCCGGAACCCCCTTCGGGGCGGAGAAGCTGCTGGTCTTGGTCACGATGGTCCAGTTTCCACCACTACCGCCCGTCAAGTCCAACCGGTTCGCCGCCGCTGGCGACTGCTTGTGGGTCGCTTGCCGGGATCGACCTGTTTATACAGCGTAACGACTGGTCGAAATGGCCTACCGAGCAGTCTCAGGAATAGATGGCACAATCCTGTGCCGTACGTAACGGATACGGGAGGAACGTGGTAGTGCCGAGCAACGAACAGCGACGGGCAGCGGCGAAACGCAAGCTGGAACGCCAGCTCGCCAACCGGGCCGATCGGGCGCGCAAGCGCAAACGACTCATGATCGCCGGATCGGCGCTCGGCGTGCTGGTCGTGGCGGCGGCGGCCGTCGGCGTCTACTTCCTGACCAAGAGCGATGACAAGCCCGCCGCCATCAGTTGCGATTACCGCGACGGTCAGAAGCCCGCCGATAAGCAGGTGAAGAAGCCGCGCACCAGCGGCATCCAGAACACCGGCGACAATGCGAGCCTCAGCGTCAGCATGGAGACCACCCAGGGTCCCATCGGCCTGACCCTGGACAATGCCAAGGCGCCCTGCACGGTGAACAGCTTCGCCAGCCTCGCCGGACAGGGCTACTTCGACAACACCACCTGTCACCGCATGACCGCCGACGAGGGCCTGAAGGTGCTGCAGTGCGGCGACCCGACCGGCACCGGCACCGGGGGTCCCGGCTACCAGTTCGACAACGAGTACCCGACCAACCGCTACAACCCCGCCGACCCCGCACTGCAGAAGCCCATGGACTACAAGCGCGGCACACTCGCCATGGCAAATGCGGGACCGGATCCCATGACCGGCGGTGGCACCAATGGCAGCCAGTTCTTCATCGTCTACGGCGATTCGCAACTGCCGCCGAACTACACCATCTTCGGCACCGTCGATCCGGACAGCATGGGCACGTTGGACAAGATCGCCGCGGGCGGTCAGGACAACTCCAACGGCCAGGGCGACGGCAAGCCCAATCTCCCGGTGACCATTCAGTCGGTCCGCATCGACTGAGCGACACGCCCGATCCGGATCCTCGCTTCGTTCGGGCCCGCTGCGCAGAATGAGCAACGGGCCCGAACCGCGTCCGTTGACCAAACGAGGGTAGGCGACCCTAATCGTTCGGTAAGGGCGCGCTAAAACCGGAGATCCTCCGAAGCATTCCGCAACCCGCCGGAATTGTACGTTATATGCTGTTAAGCGGCACGCCCGCACGGTTGGCGCCGAGCTTTCTCGGGTAATCTCGAACAAGGGAGAACGCGGAGCGTAGTCATCCACTGACCAGACCATCCCCCAACCGGGTATGTCACGCGACGAGTTGCCTGGGTGTCCACGTTTGCAGGCGGGGCACCGACGCGGCGGACTACAGTTCGACGTGGCGGCGTCCGTGACGAAGCACCACAACATCCATAGTGATCACTGCAGCATCGGGGAGCAGCCATGTCCGAGGAACTGGACGACATCGGCCGGGAAACCGCGGCCATGATGAAGACTATGTTGCAGCTTGCGACCCTGGTCGCGCTGCGGACCCGGGAGCGCGGTCAGAAAGAAGCCGAAGCCCGCGTCAAGGTCACCGAGGCCCGTATCAAGGAGGCCCGGGAACAGCAGATCCGTGAGGCCCGCGACGCCAAGTCGAAGGACCCACGCAATCTCGAACTGGCCCGTATGGTCGAGAAATCGGTTCCGGCCAAGGGGATTTCACTGGAGAAGGATCGTTTCTCCGCACAGGCCGAGGCCAGCCGGATGGCCGCGACGGCCTCTGCCGAGTCCAAACCGCTCATCCGCTACGACTCCGAGGAACGTCGACAGGCGATCGCGGCGCACCTCGCCCGGATCGGCATCGCACCAGAACTGGCGGCGGTGCGCATGCTTACCGAAGTAGGCCAGGGTCAACCGCCCGAAGAAGCGGTACGCCTTCGCAACGAAGCCGCCCGCGCAGCCGCCGCTCGGGGTCGGGAACAGGACGCACGCGGCTTGGAACGCGTCCGACAGTAGCTATCCCGACAACGGAAATCGAATACGCCCACTGAAATCAGCGGGCGTTTCGACGTTTTCGGCTTCTCAGATTCGGAAGTCGCCGATGGTCGGATCGCCGAAGAGCCCCTGCGCGGGGGACTTCAGCGGCAGCGGGCTCAGCATGTCCTTGTGTCCGTTGCGGACACTGCAGTATTTGAACGGTCCACGGGGATCGAAGAGTTTGGTCATATGTGGATCGGCGTGGTCGAGGAACCAGACGCTCAATCCGGTGCTCGGCTCGAGTCGGTAGTGCTCCCAGGCGCGCCAGAGCGCATCTAGTCGCGCCACCGCCTCGGCGTGCTTCCACCACTCCGGGCACCAAACCGTCTCACTGATGTCGGTGACCTGACGCCGGTACACCAGGCTGAGGTAGTTCTCGACGAACTCCACCACATTGGTGTAGATCATTGGCTGTTGCTGCTGTTCAGTCACAGCGGCCGAACCTCCTCGATTTGACCGTATTCGGGTGGCGGAGCAGCCTTGGTCAGGTTGGGCGAGCCGAACAGGTCGGCGATCTCGGTCTTACGCCCCGGAAGATGGTGCGAGATCGACTTCTTCACATCGTCAGCGTAGTCGCCCTCCCACCAGGGCACGGTGCGTACCAGCACTGCGGGCTGACCGGAGGTGAACACGATCGCGCGGCCCTGCGGCAGGGTCGCCAGCGCGTTCACTGTGAACGTCTTGGACGAGCCGAGTGAGCGCGAATAACTCTTGCCACCTTTGGATTCCGAGACCGAGGACGAGATCGAGTCGTACTCGCCGATCGCCTCGGAGCGGTCGCGCAGGAAGTTCATATCGTCGACGCCCGGACCGAGCACCTTGATATTGGCCGCAGACCACAGCGCCAGCATGCCATCGTCGCCCCAGCAGCGCGCACCCTGTGCCCAGGACTGCAGCACCGTCATCACCACGATGCCGCGTGAACCGAAGTGACTGTACTGCTTGGGCAAATCCTTCCAGCGCACCACATTCGCCGCCTCATCCAGGACCGCGAGCATGGGGATCGGCAGGCGTCCGCCGGGTGAATGCGTGGCCTTGCGCATGGCAACATCGACCACGGCTTCGGTGAGCGCACTGACCAACGGCGCCGCCGAACCGCGGCCCTCGAGCGAGAGGCTGTAGAGAGTGCCGTTGTTCTCGATGAATTCGAGTTCGTCGAACTGCATGCGGCTGTCGCCCGGCAGGATCCACGGGTGCACATTGGACAGCTGCAGGCAGCGAATCATTTTCTTGGCGGTGCCGAAAATGCCGCTCTTCGTCCGCGGATCGGCGTTGTACTGCATCGCGAGGCCCGATGCGGTGTAGTGCTTGCTCGCATTGCGCAGCAGCTCGATGGGCTCGGAGTCGTTGGGATTGGTCACCCAATCCCAGACCTGGACGATTGGACGACCATCGAGCGCCGCGGCTAGGAAGAGCCCAGCGAGCAGGTCCTCGGCCTCGGGATCGAAGAAGACGTCGCTCTTGGCATCGGAACCGTTGTCGGCGTCGGCGAAGTGTCCAGCCAGTCGCGCGGCCCGCATCTCGGCACCGTCGTGGTACGCGTCCACCCAGGCCAATGGATCCCAGAACCAGGTGGGCTCCTCCCCCGCGACACCCTGCGGATCGAAGACGAAGGTGCGACTTCCCTTGGCCTCGCGCACATCTCGGGTCGCATCGACCACATCGCGCTTGTTCGAGGTGGACAGCACCGGACCGATCGCGGTCAGGATTGCCGGGATCACCCGGGAGGTCGATTTGCCCTGTCGCGGACCCCAGATGTCCAGGTGCAGATCCTCATAGGAGCCGTAGAGCATCACCCCGTCGGCGACGCTGACGCCAATCGGCACGCCCGGGCTGTCGTTGTAGCCGAGCCGCACGCCGAGCATATCGGCCTTCGCCCGGACCCCGCTCTCCGTGAGTGACTTGATGGCATTGCCGCTGCCCATCACATCGGCCTTGTCGTCCACGGCGAGGCGCCCGACCGACCGCCGTGCGGCGAGTCGGTTGCGCACCACCACATAGGCCACGATCGCCGCGATCACGAGCAGCACGATGACCGTGGAAGCGCGTGGCCAGTGCAATTTCCCCCGAGCCAGATCGGCGACGATCGCAATCGGGTTGATCGGAATGTCCTGCGGGGTGACAGCCATCGCGTTGCCGAGATGCAGGGCGATCCAGAGGGTTCCGAGCGTCGCGAAACCGGCGTAGATCATGTAGAGGGTGATGTCGGGTCCGACCGCGGCCGGATCCTGCACCTTCTTCTTTTTCGCCATGTCTGCCTCCTGTTTGGACCTAGCTATGTGGTTGTCGGTGGTGCGGATTCAGCGGAAGGCGTCGAGCCGCCAACCTTCCGATGTGCGCACCACGGTCGCAATGACCGTCGTGGGCGGCAGGGATTCCTTGCGCCCGTTCGGGTAGACGACCGTCTGCTCGATCCCGATCTTGAACTGTTGAACGTTCGGATCGGCGCCCGCGGGCGGGCGCTCCCCCGACGCGAAGGCGAAGGCATCGATATGTGCCTGTGCCTTGGCCCAGTCCGCCCACTGCAGCGTCGCCTTCGGTGTGTCGATCCCGGTGGGCGTGCTGTCGAGCATACGGATCAGACTGGGGCCCAGCCATTTCCGCGCGCGCGATAGGGACGCGCCCTGGGTCTCGCTGGCGGGCTGCCAGGAGTAGATCTCCTTCAGCGCGGCCACTGCGACGCCGTCGGGCGTCACCGGATCGGGTGCGAGCACACCCTCCAGCAATCGGGTTGTGGACGTGGGCGGCCGCGGCGCACCGGAACCCGATTCCCGATCCGAGCCAGCGCACCCCGCACCCAACATCGCAACGCTCACCACCAGCATCACCACCAGTTTCGCGCGTGCATCGTTATTCAAGGCTAGCCGCCGGGACCGACACTTGTGTGGTCCAATCGCCGCATATGCTGCGGCGTATTCGCCCGCCGTGGTATCGGTTGTCGTCACAGCACCCTCCTCCCGCGGCCGTCACCCGGCACCGCAACCTGGGTCACGCCACTGGAATGCCCGTATGCGGCGGGAACGGATTGGATCATTCGGCCGTTGCCGGAATAGATTCCGACCTCGGCGGGCCCGCGCGGTCCGAATGAGCTGAACACCAGATCACCCGGTTGCAGCTTGCTCAACGAGACCTCGACGCCCGCCTCCCACTGCTGTTCGGCGGTCCGCGGCAGTGTCACCGTCCCGGACGACGCCGCGAACACCGCGGCCGAAGTCAGGCCTGGACCGTCCATACCGCCGCCGCTCGGCCCCTGCGGGCCACCGCCACCCCAGACATACGGAATTCCGATCCACTGCTGCGCCGCCTGGACGACCTGCACACCGCCGGCGCCCTCCTGCGGGGTGAAGCGGCCATTGGAACCCTGCGCGCGGTATTGCGGTTCCATCGCAAGAATATTCGCGACGTACGGCTGGGTTTCGGCATAGTGCGCGGCCACCTGGTTCGGCATACCGCCGGAGGCGAGTACCGCACCCTCACCTGCGTTGTAGGCGGCCAGGGTCAGTGCGACGATATCGCCCTGGACCCGGCCCTCGGACTCCCAGGCCATGATCCTGTGCGCGAGCGCGCACATATAGCGGCCCTGTCCGATGATCGCGTCGCCGTCGTCCCATACGCTCGCAACACCATTGCCATCGGCATCGATGACATAGGGCTTACCGTCATCGGGATCGATGCTTGCCGCCGTGCCGGGCAGAAACTGGGCCAGACCCTGCGCACCCGCGGGCGAGGCGGCGCCACGCCGGAATCCGGACTCCTGCCTGCCCTGAGCGGCCAACAGTGACGGAGTGATCTGTGGGCAGATGGAACCCGCACGGCGATACCAGATTTCGAGTTCCTGCGGCACCTTACCCGCGGCCAGCGCACCACCCGCAGTGCCGAAGCCCCGATTACAACGCGGATCCGTCGAGAAGGCCTGCGCGCCACCGACATCCGGAGTCGGTGCGCCGTCGAGCCAGGGCAGCGGGTCGATTTGCCGACCGCCGGTGAAGCGTCCACCCGGCACGATCTCGAAATGCAGGTGCGGTCCACTGGACTCGCCCGCCGAGCCGACCTGCGCGATGGGCTGCCCCGCGACGACGTTATCACCGACGCGCACGTGCACGCCGCTGTCCCACATATGGCCGTACACCGCCGAATAGGCGCGGCCGTTGGTATCGACAGAATCGACAACGATCCAGTTGCCGAAACCCGAAGCGGGACCAGCCGCTACGACCCGTCCGTCGGAAACCGAGTAGATGGTGGTGCCATCGGACGCAGCGAAGTCGACGCCCTTGTGGGCGCCACCGCGCGCACCGAATACGTCCGAAACAGTGAAGGTCCCTGCGGCCAGCGGCAGCGTCCGGCGGATCGGGCCGACGCCGGCGGCTAGCGACGGCGCACCGGTGGCGGTCGAATGGGCTTGGGTGGCAGTCGGATTGCCGGTCGCACTCGCGGCGGTCGGCGTACCCCCGACCCGGGAAGCACCCGGCGCGTAGGCGCCGAGCGGAGCCAGCACACTCGACGATACGAGCACCGAGGTGCCCTCGCAGGCGTCGTCCACAGCGGGCATCACAATGACGACCACCAGGGTCATCAGCCCGAGTACACTCGCCAGCGCCAGATACAGGACGGAACGGCCGGTCACCGCATCCCCGGCAGCGCCGAACGGCTCATGTTTGCCGCCGAGACTCGTTGAGGGTATCGGCCAGCGTGCGATTCATCTCCGCGGCGGCAGCCAATTGTTGTTGTAACAGTGCGACTTTGCGGCGCAGCGCCGTTGCGTCCAGACGCTCCAGACTCGGTCCCTCCGCGGCGCGCACCCAGTTGCGCACCGAATTGGTGTGCACCCCGATCTGCTCGGCGACCACTCGGCACGCCTCCGATTCGCTGTGGAGTTTGCCGGTGAGTACGATGACTTGCTCGACCGCCGCATTGCGCACTTCTGGCGACACTCGCCGATAGGACCGGTGCGGCATCATGCACCCCACCTCCCACAGCCATCCGCCGGTCTCGATAACCGTGCGAGTCCCCTCATGCGGCACTCCCGCTGGGGGAATCGCCACCACGCGATGTCGACTCGGTGAACTCGGAGAAGCGCTGGTTGGTTTCGTGGATCCCGCTATCCTTCTCGGACAAGGTGAATTCCATATGGAACGGAATGCCGGGGCGGCGATCCTCACCGATCTTCAGCAGGAATTTACCGGTACCCGGCGGTGATGGGCGAAGCTGACCAGGTTTGAGCGCCTCGCCCGTCAGCGCTTGCGGTGCGGACCAACCGGTCACCATCTCCTCCTCGGCGGATGTGAACGGAACCACGCTGTCCAAGCGCTTGATCTCCTCGCCGGGCAGCGCGCCGAATATCTTGGCGCGCGCGCGTTCGAGAAAGCCGAGCGCCTTCGCGATGGCGGCTTCCGATCCGAGTGCTTGCAGGTCCTTGATGGTATGGCTGATCATGATCAGCGCGGTGGCGATGGTGCGCTGCAGACGGGTCAACTCATCGACCCGGTCGACCATGAAGTCACCGAGGCCGAGCACCTGCCACAGCTCGTCCATCACCACCTGGAAATAGCGCTGCTGGCCGAGTTTCGCGTCGGCGAGCACATGCGCGGCCTCCACCGAGGCGAAACCGTCAGCCCAGCAGGCCAGCATTACGGCGGCCTTGAGCTTCTTATCGCCGGTGGGGATGTGGGATACGTCGATGCAGACCGCGACCGCGCTGGTATCGATCGGAACACTGGTCTGCCCGTTGAAGATCGCACCGAAAGGGCCCTGAGTCAACGCGCGCAGCGAGCGGCGCAGCCCCTTGATGGCCACCTGATACTCGTTCGGATCGTCGGCGCCGGCGTCGAGCTGCAATTCGTCACCGCCGGCGACGATTACCTCGAGCAGATTCTCCATGATGGGCGGTTGGTCGGGCGAGTAGCCGCTGCCCGGCCGGTAGAGGATGCGTAGTGCGGTGGAGATCAACGTCTCCTCGTAGTCGCGCACCCGCGCGCCGCGTACGAGTTCGACCAGACCGGCGATGAGCGTGACCTGGCGGGCGCGCATGTCCTGCAGCACCTGAAGTTGCAGAGCCGGAAACTCGTCCAGCATCGGCACGACCGAACCGAGTACACCGGCGGCGAGTGGGTTGAGTTTGCCGTGACCGTAACCGAGGTCGATCACCTGACCGCCGACCAGTTCGACCAACTTGCGGTAATCCGGTTTCACGTCGGCCAGGATCAGCGGCGTGATGCCCTGTGCGATACCGCCCAGCACGATCCGGCGCACCAGCGAGGACTTACCGAAACCATTGAGCCCCAAGACGAAAAGGCTGGGCGCGGTGATGAAGCTGCCACGTAGGAACCAGTTCATCGGGTCGAAGCAGACCGGGGCGCCGGTATGCAGATGCGAGCCGAGCGGAGTGCCGATCAACGGCGCGCCGGCACCGACCGACCACGGCCACAGACCGGCCACCTGGGCGGTGGTGGCCCGGTATTCGACCGGGCGGCCCACGACATTCATCCGGCCGCCGCCGGGACCCATATAGCCACGATCCGTGAGTTGCGCTGTGCTGCGGTCGAATCCATCCTCGAAGACCTGTTCGGCACGGGCCGCGTAATTGCGCCGCCGGATATCGTCGGTGCGGACCCGAAAGGTGGCGAAGGCCGCCCGCAAGCCGGTGCCCTCCCGGCTGATCTGCTCGAGTTTTGCCCTGGTCGCATCGTCGAGCAGCGGCGGACCGGACTGTTTACGTTTGTCCGACCTGGCCCTTGCGCGACGCGCGGCCTTATCCATCTGTGGGGTGCCCATGGCGCGGTCGGCGGTGTAGTCGATCTTGGACGCGCGCTGTGCTTCGCGACTCGTCCGCGAGCTATTCCGTTCCGGTCGTGCCACGCGTCTCCCCCGTACCGATCGTTGCGGTGCGCCATCACGCGGTCGAGCGGTCTTGGCGCCGTCTAAACGTCCACGCTCGGCCGAAGTCCGTTCGCCCCGGCCGTCTTCGATTCTGGCGCGGCCGTGATCCGGATGCGACCGATCGGCACGGCCACCGTCCGCGGCGGCGGTGCCGGGTCGCGCCCGTCGCTCGGCCGCATCACGGGACGGTCGCCGCTCCCGATCGGACGTTTCGCCGATACCGGTCCGCTCGCCGCCGCTCACCCGCGCCGGGCCCCGCCCGGACCGTCGATCCCGGTTGGGCATCTCCTCCATGCCCGAGCGTTCGACCCGTTCCCCGGTGGGCCGCTGAGCGCGTTCGTCCGCGGGCCGATCCCATGCCGCGTCTTCGGGGCGCCGCTTGCGGCGCACCTGTACCTCGTCCCGCTCGCGCACGGGTGGCTCGTACTCACGTACCATGTATTGCTCCCCCCGCCAAGGCTTTCGGAATTGTCGCGTGCTCCGGGAGGATCACCCCGCAACCGAGCGAGGCCGCGAAGGCCGCCGCCTGGTAGCGGTAGCACCGCCGGATCTTCAACCGCGCCTGTGTGGACAGGTCGCGGGTAATGGCTTCGATGCGCGGCAGATCACCGCGCAGGGGCTCGGTGATGGTCACCAGCGCACCGAAGCGGGTCACACCGTGACCCCGGGCTTGTTCCTCTCGGGCCTGCTGGGTGGCGCCCACCCGCAGGGTAGCGGCCGCCGAGACGACGCCGCGTTCACTCTGCTGGGCCACCAACGCGTTCTTGAAGTCGTCGTCGACAATTTCGGCTGCGTCGGCGGCCGAATGCGGACGGTACACGATGGCGATACGCTTGCGCGGCACTTCGGGATTCGGCGCGAGCAGCCGCTGCAGCACCCGCTCGTCCACCGCGCCCTCGGGGGCGGCATCCATCTCCCAGGTGACCGAGCGACCACCGTCGTGCACCAGATGATCCCACTTCTCGTCGTGCGAAACCGGTCCGGCATCGGCCCAATCCAGCCCGTGCCCTTCGGGTTCGCCCGCGGCCACTTCGAGATCGGCCTGCGAAGCCGGATCGTAGCTGCGCCGGATGAACGAGATGACCTCATCTGCCGACATCGGCTGGGCACGCACACCCGCCTCGGCCAGCGCGGCACAGATGCCGGGGAGCCTGCGCCCGATCTCGACAGCCTCCTCGGCCGGATTCTTGCGACGCTCGGCGGTGGTCGCCTTGAAGGTGATCGCAACGCGCGGCAGCAGCTGCACCCGTTCCTGCGGCAACTCGGTGGCGAGTTCGTACATCACTTGCTGGGCCAGCTCCGGTGCCTCGGGGCGGGTAATGGTGGCGACCTCGGTGAGCAGCCGGTTACCGGTCTCGGGCACGGTATCGATCACCGGGACGACGGCGACGATGTCACTGGTCTGGCCGACCGACGCGAGGAAGGTGCCCCAGGCCGAGACCCAGCGATCGATCACCGGCTGGTCCACCGCCTCGTGCCCCTGTGGCCAAGCCCGCAGAACCACTGTGTACTGGGCGAATTGCGGTAGGTGGATCATGCCGAAGCTGTAGCCGCCCGCATCGATGCCCTCGTAGAGTTTGGAGGGCGCGAGCAGACCGGGTAGGCGTGTGACACCACCGGGAATCCGCGAGAACCGACCCCCGCGATACACGTGCTCACCGCGGCTGCGTGAGCGCATCCAGTTGAACATCATCAATCCGTTCTCGTATCCGGAGCGGCCCCCCGTCCGCCACACCAGTGGAACCATCACGACAACCCCGCTGCCACCCACGATCAGGCCCCACTTGAAACCGCCGACCATGGCGCAGATCAGGGCCGTGATCACGACGACGAAGCCGATGACGGTCTCTTCCCAGCGCAGACCGAAAAGGCCTGCGCTGCGGGGCTTCTGCCACAGACCGTACGCGCGGCGCTCGTAGGTATCGCTCGTCGTCATCGTCATCGCGGAATGGTGCTCCTCCCGAGGTCGGGCGAACGGTTCGCCCAGCGGTCGCCCGCCACATCACCCATGGCTTCATCGGCTCGGTTCAGCGGCGCGGTCGCCGCGCGGGCCACACCGAGCGCACCCGCCGCCCTCGACGCACCGGACGGTACTCCGGACCCGCCCTGTGGGACGGAGGCGCGCGGGGGTGCGCCCGCCGGTGCTCCGCCAGCACCGCCACCGCGTGGCGGGGCCGGGCGGGGCGCGCCACCACCACCGCGCGGACCGCCCGCACCGCCCGGCGGGCGCGGACCGGCGGAGGTCCCACCGACGTAACCAGCCGAACCCTGCGCGGCGCCCCGGACCGAGACGGCCTTGGTACCCATCGCGCCCAAAGCGCCTACCGCGATCAAGGTTCCACCGGTCGCGGTGAGACCGGAACCACCGCTACCCACGATCGCGACCGCGGGGGTGGCCAACCGCATCAGCGCGGGCAGCACGAACGCGACACTGCACAGCAGCACGATGGCGACCAGCATTCGTTGCGCCTGGTCACCTGCGGGCAGTCCGCCGGTATCGGTGAGCGAATCCACATGGCCAGCGGTGGTGAACGCGATCATGTAGACGATGGCGGCCACTGGCTTCCAGAGCATGAACGCGATGATCCAGCCGATCAGCTTCTGATACGACTGCTTGCCGATATTCATCCCGGATGCGGCCGCCGCCAGCGGCAGCACACCGGCCGCAATGATCAGCAGACCTTGACGCACGATGGCGAGCACGATCTGCGCCAGCGCCCCGAGCACTCCGACTATCGCGATGATCAATACCAGACCCGGCGAAAACGCCTGCAGCTTACTGGTTTTCACCATCAGCTCGGCCAGGTCCTTGGCATTGCCATTGGTCGAGTCGTTGATGATCCACTCGGAGAAGCGATCCGAGGCCTGGGTGCCCGCGACGATGACCGCGCCGAGCATCCAGGAGCTGAAAACCACCCGCGTGAACATGCGGAACGATTCGGCCGCCTCGTTCATGGCGGCGCCGCGTCTGGCCTCGGCCAATCTGGCGCCGGACAGTATCACCGACGCTATGAGCAGCAATATCTGCACTTGATAGGTGTAGTCGTTGATCTTGACGAACAACGAACCCGAATTGCTGGCCACCTCGTTGGGGACCTTCATCCAGAAGGTCAACGCGAGGATGATGGCCTCGCCGAGGCCGTTCATCAGCGAATCGACGACCTTGCCGAAGGTCGAATCCCAGGCCTTGTCCTTGATCGCGTTCGCGGTGCCGACCGGGTGCGAGGCGACATTGCCCGCCTTGCACGCGGCGGACGCGGCATCACCGAGGGAGATGCCCGGCAGCCCGACATTGTCGAGGGTGTCGTGCAGTTCGTTGCACGTGTCGTCGAAGCCGTACGTCTGGCCATAGGCCACCGTCGGCGTCGCGATCATCACTGTGAAGATGACCGCGAATATCGTGAGTACACGCCTCACCATTGTCTCCACCCCTCGATGTTTCGCAGGGAATCGATCTGGACTTGCTGTTGTCCACTCACCGCCGTGAGCTTCCAATCGCCGTCGCGCCATATAACTGCTAGGCGCATGCCGACCCATGTTGGTTGGCCATCAGCTGTTTCTCGGGCCTTTCTCGCAAACTGGATGATCGCGGAATCTTCGGTATAGCGCTCGATTCGGAATGCATCCGAAGCGAACAGCAAAGGTCTCAACTTGTCCGGCAGTCGATCCGAGACCTTGCCCTCGGCCACGAGTCGGTCGTAGTCGGCCAGGTATTTCGGAGTCACCTCGACCAGCCGCAGCAACAGCTCGCGATCACGCGGGTTGGCATTGGTGCGCCAGTAGATCTGTTCGGCCGCCAAGGCCGCGCCCTGCGGTGTGTGCGCGAAGCCGACGGCGGCCTTGCCATCAATACGCGACGGGCCGTCGGAAGTGGAGAACCGCACCACGGGTCCGCCGAAAACCCGCTGCCACACCCCTTGGCCGCTGGCGGGCTGCGGAGCAGCGGTCAGCCAGCTCGGCGCGTCAGGCTGCTGTCGTAACGCCGGATTCTGTTCCAGCGCAATGCCAGCGCCGTTATCAGGCACATCCACTCGGCGGCCGAACATATCGCTTTCCGGGTTACCGAAACCCGGCGACGTGATGTCAGGCACATTCTCCGAACTCGTGCCCGCCTTCGACACTTGGTCGCCGCCAACGGCATTGTCCCGCATGGCGATCACGGTCACCAGGACCGCGACGACCACCGCAAGTGCCGGGCCGACCCCCAGCATGACGATCGATGAACGGTTCCGTGTCGGACCGGATCCGGGGCCAACAGTCACCATTTGGTCCACCCGTTCAGCGATTCGACATATTCGGTCTGCGTATTGCTGGAGGTGGCCGGTTTGAGCCGCCAGTCCCCGGCATCCCAGATCATCACCAATCGCAGGGCCGCCCACAGCTGCTTGCCGTCGACCACGGGGCCTCGGGTGGCCAGCTGGATGATCGCCAGATCATCCGCGTAGTTCTCGACCTTGAACGCATCCGAGGCGACGAAATACTGGGTCACCTTCTGCGGCTGCTGTTGCGGGAGTTTGTTCTGCGACAGAGCCTTGTCGTAGGCGGCGATCTGCTGGGCCGAGACGCGGACCTGACGGACGTAGAGGTCGCGGTCGGCGGGGCGGGCGTTGAGGCGGTAGGTGATCTGTGCCGCCGCGAGTACCGCGCCCTGCGGGGTGTGCGAATACCCGACGGCCAGTCCGTCTTCGATAAGGGTCGGGCCGTCGGAGGTGGAGAACGGGACCGAGGCGCCGTAGACCCGCTGCCAGCCGTGCGATGCGGTGGTGCCCTCGGGGGCCGCGGTCAACCAGTCCGCGTCCGACGGCCGGCGTTGGCGCGTCGGGTCCTGGGGAAGTGGTTGACCGGCAGGGTTGTTCGGGATATCGACGCGCCTGCCGAGAATATCCACATCGGGGGTCGTAAAGCCCTCACCGCCGGAATTCGACGCGGCGGTGGCCCCATCGCCGCCCGAACCCGAGTCGTCGCGGCTCACGTATACGAAGATGCCGACGACCACGATGAGTACCAGCACGGCAGCGGACGCGATGACACCGAAGGAGACGCGATCGCGCGCGTACGACTCCTTCTCACTCACTTCGGTGCCTCCAATTTCACTATGTCCGTGGGTAATTCATCGACAGCCTCGATGGGCCGCGCGGTCGAGTCGGGATCCGGCAGTCGTAACCTCCAGTCGTTGCCGAACCATTCGACAGTGGTGTGATGCACCGCCTTCGAGTTGTCCGAATATTCGGTGTAGACGTCGACCGCGGAGGTCGCATCGGTGTAGCCGGTGATCTTGTACCCGAGCACTCTCGGCGCGTATTCCGGCGCGGACGGACCGATAATCGAGAGCTGTACGCGGTTGACCGCCCACTCGTCTCTGGCCTTGTTCGGCACCACCTCTTGGCGCAGAATATCCGCCCATTGACTGTCGGCGGCCACCGACAAGCGCACCGTGTGAACGATCGCCGCCAGCGCCGCACCGATCGGTGAATGCGCGAAACCCGTTGCGGCGTTGTCGGATATCCGCTTCGGCCCCTCGTCTGCGGCCGGCAGTGCCACGCCCTGGAACGACTGCCACCGCACATGCGTCGGCGCGGCCGTCAGGTTCGGGCCGGAATCGCCGTCACCGCCATCACCGCCGCCGCAGCCGACCGCGGCCAACAGCAGGGCAGCACCGAATGCACCGGCCGCGGGCTTGCGGATACCGCGCCGCCACACACCGGGCTGCTCCCGCGGCTCGGCTCTTTCGCGCGACCTGCAAGCAGTCGCCAGCGGTGTGGAAATCATCCCAGGGCCGTTCCCATCCCGGTTCACGTCGGCAGGAACGCCAACGCGATCCCCGAGGCCGTGCTCGCCACCGCGGCCCCGAGCAGACTCATCAATACACCGTGCGAGGCGTCGTTCATCGCCAGATCGCTCCGGAACGCGATCCACAGGCGGCCGGCGGACACGATCATCCACGCCAGGCACACCAGCAGTACGAACCAGAGCAACCAGTTCAGCAGCTGCATCAGCGGTTGCAGCACTTCGGCGGGCATCTGTTTGTAGGCAAGCAGTTCCGCCGTCGACATTCGCACGGTAGCCATCGCGTACATCAGGTTCCGATGACAGCGTTCATGATGGTGCCCGCGCTCGTCGCGACGACGCCGCCGATCATGGCTCCGGCCACCATCTTCGG
>FTJU01243435.1_pt1 | contig 28310 bp, 21 predicted proteins | sample 1658961 | NCBI WGS metagenome assembly FTJU01 (sample SAMEA3914878, study PRJEB12502) | metagenome | biome: forest; material: soil | place: USA | collected 2012-03-12 | depth 0.3 m | reverse complement strand
CGCAACGAACAGGCACAATCAGGTCATGCCGCACCGTTCGATGCCCGCGATGGACCAGGCCGGATATACAGTCCGCTCGGCCGCCGAGCGGACTGTATATCCGGCCTGGTCCATCGCGGGCATCGAACGGTGCGGCATGACCTGATTGTGCCTGTTCGTTGCGAGAGGATGCCTTCTCGGTTGCGGCACTCGCAGGCCCGAGCCGAAGCATCCTGGCCACGCCGAATTCCGAACGCCCCCGGGCGCGGGCTAGGTCGGTGTCCGGCGCGTGTTGAACGTCGAGACATCAGCGCTAGGGACGTTGAGCGCCTACTCTGGTGGATGTCGTTGTAGTCCAAGGCATCATGCCTGGCCGGAAGCGGAGCACCGGATGGACGCAAGAATTATCGGCACCGTGATGCCAGTGCTCGAGGTTTCCCTCATCCCGGGCGAGGGGCTGGTCGCCGAGGCCGGCCAGTTGTCGTGGATGACCGACTCGATCCGGCTGCATACCTCGTCTCGGCTGTCGAGTTCGGGCGGGCTCTTGGGGGCCGTCAAGCGCGCTGCCGCTGGGGCGGGGTGGTATATGACCGAGTACACCGCGGCCAAGCATTCGGGCCGGGTCGCATTCGCGGCGAAACTCCCCGGCCAGATCCTGCCCGTCGGGCTGGGACCCGGCTCCGAGTACCTGGTGCATCGACACGGATTCCTCTGCGGCACAAGCGATGTGCGCGTCACGCTGAGCTTCCAGCGGCGTCTCGGCGCGGGCATCTTCGGCGGCACCGGATTCACCCTGCAGCGTTTGAGCGGCCTCGGGCACGCCTGGGTCGAATTGTCCGGCGAAGTTGTGCAGTACACGCTCGCACCCGGTGAAACGCTGCGCGTGCATCCCGGACACGTCGGAATGTTCGACGCCACTGTCGGATTCGACATCACGCTCCTGCGCGGCATCCGCAACATTCTCTTCGGCGGCGACGGCCTGTTCTTGGCGGCGCTCACCGGCCCCGGACGTGTCTGGCTGCAATCATTGACCATCAGCAACCTCGCACACGCTCTGACCCCGTATCTCCCGCAGTCCAACGTGAGCTGACCTGCTTGGACTTCGGTGATATTGCCGACCACTGCGTGGATCCGATAGAGCGAAATCCGCTATGAGATCACTACTTGTGCGTCGCGCCACCGAGACCTAAGATCGGGCAAGCGGCGCGGTCACCCGGAATCACGGGCTCTGTTGATCGAAATCCCCGACGTCCCTTTGCTATTCACTACCAATTGTTGGTTAACCGGTTCGGTTGTGTTGTGGCCGTGGCGGATTCAGGGAACGTCCGCCGTGCCCGGATGCCTTCGCGGCCAACTGTCGCTGGTATCCGCCTCAGCTGCCTGGACGTCGAGATCACCGGTGGGGCCGGCCCAAGTGGTCCGAGGGCCGGCCCCACGGCTCTGCGAGATTGTCAGTAGAGGTCTTTGGACAGGACCGGCCAGGACTGTTTGGATGTCGTCCTGCCAGTAGCCCCAGGTGTGGGTGCCGGTGGGGGGCAGGTCGAATGTTGCTGGGATTCCCAACTCGTTCAAGCGGTTCTGGAGGTTGTGCGAGCAGGCGCTCATGGCTGCCTCGATGATGCCGCCGATGACGACGTGGTTGGCCACGCTGATCGGGTTGTATTTGTACAGCTCGACGACGTTGATGTTCTTGTCGCCGAGGAATTGCTTGGCGTCGGTCTTCTCCTCCCATGAGGCGTTACCGTGGTGGCGCGGCCTTGCGGACGTTCGGTGGCCGCAACCATTTGTGTCGAACTTCACTCTCGCGCGGACAATGTATCGACGACCGGAGCGCGGCGACGGTGCCCGACAACGGCCGCGTGCGGCGTTACGGCCTGCACGCTACGGGTTCGCGACCGGGCTCAGACAGCTGGCCGGTGGGTCGACGAACACGCAGAGCGAAGGGCCGCGGGTTGGGCGGTAATCGGCGGGGAGACCGCCCTCGGCGATGATCCGAGTGTAGGTGCCGACAGCATCGGTGGGGCGGCGAGTGAGGGACGGGTCGGTACGCACGTCGACGGTGTACAGACCGAATCGCGGTGTGTAGCTGCCCCATTCGTAGTTGTCGGTGAGGCTCCAGTAGTTATAGCCGATGACGTTCATGCCGTCGGCCTTGGCGCGCTGGATCCAGTACACGGTGTCGCGAAGGTGATCGCTGCGGGTGTAACCGTCGGCGCGGGGCAAGCCGTTTTCGGTGGGCAGGCCGTTCTCGACGATGTAGAGCGGCTTGTTCGGAAAGCGGCGCGAATAGTATTGCAGCGCATAGTAGATGCCCTCCGTGCGCACCGGCAGCTCCCAGATGCGCTGTCCCGGTAGCTCCGGCATCGCCGACCCGACAGCCCTGGTGATGGAACTCAGCAGCGGCTGCACCGGATCATAGGCGAAGTAGTAGTCGACCCCCACATAGTCGAGCCGGTCCGCGATGCGATCCACCAATTCGCCGTTGACCTGCGCCTCCGACCCGGCCACGTAGCCGACATTGCTCGTCACCTGGGCGCCGGGCTGGACCTGGTGGATGTAGTCGTAGATGGCGTTGTGGGCCTGTGCGACCCGCTCGAGCATTTCCGGCGCGTTCGCGGCACCCTGGCCGGTCTCGTGCACGATGTAGGCGACCGGCTCGTTCACGGTGACCCACAACGGATTTCGGGATGCGTAGCGGTCGACGACCGTGCGCATATTGGCCAGCCAATCCCCGACCATGCCCGGGCTGCGCCAGCCGCCGCGGTCGGCGGCCCAGCCGGGATAGACCCAGTGGTCCAGAGTGATCATCGGTCGCATCCCGGCCTGCACGATCTTTGCGATTACCGCGTCGTAGAAGCCGAACGCGGCGGCATCCCACCTGCCCGGTGCGGGCTGCACGCGGGCCCATTCGATTCCGATCCGGAACACCTTGACACCCAGCGCGGCGGCCAGGTCGATGTCGGAGGCGTATCGGTCGTAGAAGTCGACCGAATCCTGCAGTTCATCGGCACCGGAGTTCGCGATGTATCGCGTCCAGTTACTGTCGGGCGCATGGCCTTCGGACTGGAATCCGGAGGACGCCACACCCCAGAGGAAATCCGAATCCAGTACCGGCAGAGCGGCATTCGACCGGATCGGCGGGACGCCCGGAGATTGTGCGCACAGCAGCAAGGTTGACGCCGCGGCGGCGAGCGCGGCCAGGACGTACCGATGGAACCGAGATCGCATCACGCCAGGGTAACTCGATCGCCCTCGACGGTGGACGGATCAGGAATGTTTGGGCCACAAAATGTTTCGCGTTCGTCCGGTAGTCGCCGAGCGATCTGCCGCGCGTTTGTCCTCCAGCCGGGCGATCGGCAAGGAGAGCGTGAACGGTCCCGTGCGTGAGGATCGACGGGTCCGCGCCGAACGCGGACCGAAAAACGATCAGGAATCGAGAAGCGCTGGTCACCGGGCAGAAAATAACGTGATTGCCATGAACATCACCGTTAACCGAGCCGCCATCGGATCCGTCATCCTCGAGGTCGTCGACACCGCGGCCGCAGCGGCTTTCTACACCGCCGCGTTCGGTCTCGGCGACAAGTTGCGCGTGCGCGCCTCGGATGCGCCGACGACCGGCTTCCGTGGCTTCATCCTGTCGCTCGTGGTGTCGCAGCCGAGTACCGTCGACAGCCTCATCGGCAGCGCTGTCACCGCGGGCGCGACGACGCTGAAGCCCGCCGAGAAGAGCTTCTGGGGCTACGGCGGCGTTGTCCAGGCTCCCGACGGGGCAATCTGGAAGATCGCGACGTCGGCGAAGAAAGACACCGGTCCGGCCACCCGCGAGATCGACGATTTCGTGGTCCTGTTCGGGGTCGACAATGTGAAGGCGACCAAGCAGTTCTACGTCGATCGCGGTTTGACCGTGGCCAAGAGTTTCGGCAGCAAGTATGTCGAGTTCGACGCCCCGCCGTCCTCGGTCAAGCTGGCGCTCTACGGACGTCGGGCCGCCGCCAAGGACGCGGGCGTTCCCGCGGCGGGCACCGGTTCGCACCGGATCGCCATCGGCGGCAATATCGGGCCCTGCACCGATCTCGACGGTTTCGCATGGGAAGTTACCTCGGCCTGATCCTCACTTGGCGTCCCAGTAGCACTCGACCACCGCTGTTGTGAACGAAAATCGCACCGGTGTCGGACCGAAAGCGATCCGGCCCGCGTTCTCCGCCGCGGTCGCGATCATTTCGGCGACCGTCGGGGCCTCCTCGGCCGGGCAGTGCACGATGACCTCGTCGTGCTGGAAGAAGACGAGTTCGGCGCGGAGCCCGGCGCGCGTCATCGCATGACGCACGCCCGCCAGTAGCAGCAGGGCCCAGTCGGCGGCACTGCCCTGCACCACGAAATTCCGGGTGAAGCGGCCGCGAGCGCGGGTCGCCGAGGTGTTGCCATACCCGCCGGGATTCTCCACGTCGGATAGGTCGACGGAGGTCGGCGGACAGGTGCGTCCCAGCCAAGTGCGCACCAAGCGGCCCTCCTCACCGGCGCGAGCCGCGTCGTCCACATACGCCACTGCGGCCGGATAGCGTCGGCGGAGCTCGGCCATGTGGGTCAGGGCATCGCCGGAGGTCTGGCCGTAGATGGCGCCCAGCAGGGCGATTTTGGCCTGGGCACGGTCGCCGCCGAAGACACTTTCCGCCAGCGCCGCGTAGAGGTCTTCGCCATGACCGGCTACCGCCATCAATCCCGGGTCGCGGGAAACCGCGGCGAGTACTCGCGGCTCCATTTGGTCGGCGTCGGCAACCACCAGACGCCATCCCGGGTCCGCGCATATCGCTTGACGGATCACCTTCGGGATCTGCAGGGCACCGCCACCGTTGGTGGTCCAGCGGCCGGAAACCGTACCGCCGGGCAGGTATTCGGGCCGAAAGCGGCCTCCGTGCACCCACTGCTCGAGCCAGGACCAGCCGTGGGCGGTGTACAACCGGTACAGCGATTTGTAGGCCAGCAGTGGCGCTATCGCCGGGTGATCGATCCGCTGGAGTTCCCATTTTCGGGTGGAGGACAACGAGATCCCGACGCGGGCGAAGGCTTTGATGATGTCGTTGGGCAGGTCCGGCCGGACCCGCACATTTTTTCCGAAGCATCGCGACACTTGGTCGGCCAGCTCCGCCATCCGGCGTGGCTCCAGCCCGCCGGGAAAGCGTTCACCCAGCAGGTTGTCCAGCAACTCGCGGTGGACGTCGGCGCGCCACGGGATCCCGGTTCGGGACATTTCGGTGGCAACCAGCATGCCGGCCGATTCGGCGGCGAGGAGCAGCCGCATCCGCTCCGGATATTCGGTCTTCGCCGTGCGGGCCAATTGGCCCGCGTAGACCTCGACAAGCGCGGTGAACTCGTCTATGCCAGGTGGCAGTGGTACCGGGCCCGATTCGAATAGCGACGGCTGGGTTTCGGCGGCGCGTATGGGCGCATCCGGCGGGACGGGCAGGTTGTGCAATCGTGCCCAGGCAGCCGCCAGCGAGCGGGCCTGGCCCGATTGCCCCTCCTCGTGGCCGATCAGCAGCGCCTCCGCGGCCTGTACGTCATAGCAGCGCTCGACCCGCACGCCAGCCGCGAGCAGCGGTCGGTAGATCTCGGCCGTGGATCGCCAGACCCACCGCTCGACCTCGGGACGTGCGCGGACGGCCGCGGCGAGCGATGGCTCGTGCAGCACCGGTCCGGCGGGCCGACCGTACTGATCGAGCGGACACAGCCGTGCACCCCCGTCGTCTGTTTCCGCCACCGCCCATCGCACGTTCCAGAGTCTCGCATCGGCATACGACATCCACCTCGTTCGCGACGTCCGCCTTCGACACTGTCGACTCCGGGTCAGCGCCCCGACTGTGCCGCCGCCGCACGGCTGTCGAGCTGTGCCAGCGTTAGTAGATGGCGCGGCGCGGAATCCAGGATGGTGCTGGATTGGACGCGCAACTGGTCGTCGACGTGGATCAGTTCGCCGGGTGCGAGTGCTCGCCAGCGTGGGTCCTCGTCGGTGCGCTCGCTGGCCACGACGACCGCGGGGAAGTCACGGAGGTGTCCGCTGCGGGTTCGAATTCCGGCCCGTCCGGCCTGGTCCAGGTGTCGATCGCCCTGCGGGCCGCCTGCCGCGCGTTCGAGGACGAAGAGGCTGTGCGTATCCGGGTATCGAAGCGCCCACAGGTCCGTTGCCGTGGTGAGCACCAGGTTGAGGGCGTAGACCGGTAGTCGGTCCGCGATCCACCTGACCGCGTCGGTGATGCCCACGGTGACGTCGCCGTCGTGCCGGTCGGTGCGCTGGGTGATCAAGGCGAAGAAGCGTTCGGAATCGGTGTCGCCGTGCACCAGATCCAGGTAGTCACCGAGTTCGGCATCCAATTCGTCGAGGTCCTGCAGCACACCGTTGTGGGCGAACAAACGGCCATGCTGTTCGAAGGGGTGGGTGTTACTGGGTTCTAGACCGCCGGTGGTGGCGTAGCGAATATGCGCGACGAAAGTCATCGATTCGCGTTCGCGCGCCTCCCGACCGAATTGGATGTCCTCGTACGCGGCGATCGGTTGTTTCTCCACCAGGGGCGCGCCGCTGGCGGTGAATGTGCCGAGGCCGACGCCGTCGGGGTCGCGTCTGCTCTGTATCGACAGACTGTCCGGCGCGTCCAGTAACCAGAATGTGGCCCGCACTCGTCGCGGTGCGGCCGACAAACCGAATAAACGACACATGGGACTCCTGCCTGGGCGTTGTCCGCGTGTGATGTGTGTCCTGCGATCGTAGTCCCGCTCGGCTGATCTCGCGTTCCGGTCCGGAACCGGCGCTATCCGGTCCGGTCAGGAATTCACCGTGCTATCGGACAATGGAGACGGTTGGTGATCACTCCTCCGGTCCCGATAGGAGCCAGCGCCGTGCACGATGACCGCCGGTTGATCGAAGACCGCCTCGGGCGGGTCCTCGCAGAGCGGGTCATTCCGGCGATCTACCCGGAGTCGGTGCCGCTTCGCGCATCGATCTGGGTCGCGCCGGATGAGCCGGTGCCGATTGCCGAGGGCTTGACCGCGCCCCGGACGCCTGTCGAATCCGGTGCCAGGTGGGGCGCACCGTGGGGGACGAGCTGGCTCACGGTCGAGGGCGCAGTGCCTGCCGAGTGGGTGGGCGAAACGGTCGAGGCGATCATCGATCTCGGTTTCGACCGGAATATGACGGGTTTCCAATGCGAGGGGCTGGTCTATCGGTCCGACGGATCGCCGGTGAAGGGGCTGCACCCGCGTAATCAGTGGGTGCGAGTGGCGTCTCCGGCACTCGGTGGCGAGCAGGTGCTGTTGCACGTCGAGGCGGCTTCGAATCCGATCATCCCGTTCTTCTCGCCGACCGCTCTCGGTGACAAGTCCACCGCCGGTAATGATCCGCAATATCGGCTCGGCCGAATGGATCTCGCGATTTTCGATGATGAGGTCTGGCAGCTGGTACAGGATTTGGAGGTACTCGGCGAGCTGGTGCACGAGCTGTCCGAGGGATCCGCCCGCCGCTACGACATCGTGCGCGCGATCGAGCGCGCGCTCGACGCCATCGATCTGCAGAATGTGAACGCCACCGCGGCGGCGGCGCGCGCATGCCTGGTCGATGTGCTGGCCAAGCCCGCGGTACCGTCCGCGCACACCATTTCCGCTGTCGGGCATGCGCATATCGACTCGGCGTGGCTGTGGCCGCTGCGCGAGACGGTGCGCAAGGTCGCGCGCACGACCTCGAACATGACCGCGTTGCTGGCCGAGGAGCCCGAATTCATCTATGCGATGTCCCAGGCCGCGCAGTACGACTTCATCAAGCGGCACCGTCCCGAGGTCTACGAGCGGGTCGAACAGGCGGTGTCGGAGGGACGGTTCGTGCCGACCGGCGGCATGTGGGTCGAGTCGGATACGAATATGCCGGGTTCGGAGGCGATGGCGCGCCAGTTCGTGCACGGTAAACGGTTCTTTCTCACGGAATTCGGGGTCGAGAACGAGGAGGCGTGGCTGCCCGATACCTTCGGGTTCGCCGCCGGGCTTCCGCAAATCATCAAGGCCGCCGGGGCGAAATGGCTGTTGACACAGAAGATTTCGTGGAGCCAGACCAACCAGTTTCCGCACCATACCTTCCTGTGGGAGGGGATCGACGGAACCCGGATCTTCACCCACTTTCCGCCGGTCGATACCTACAACTGCTCGATGCACGGACGTGAGATAGCCCATGCTGCAAGGAATTTCAAGGAGAAAGGCCGTGCGTCGATATCGCTCGCGCCGACCGGCTGGGGTGACGGTGGTGGCGGTACGACGCGGGAGATGATCGCGAAGGCCGCCAGGATGGCCGACCTCGAGGGCTCGCCGAAAGTATTGTGGGACACCCCATCGGGCTTCTTCGCCAAGGCCGAAGCCGAGTACCGGAATCCGCCGGTGTGGGTGGGGGAGCTGTATCTGGAGCTGCACCGTGGCACGTTGACCAGTCAGGCGAATACCAAGCAAGGCAATCGACGTAGTGAGAACCTGCTGCGGGAGGCCGAGCTGTGGTCCGCCACCGCCGCGGTGCGGAAGAACCTCGAATACCCGTACGCGGCATTGGACCGGATCTGGAAGGCCGTGCTGCTGAACCAGTTTCACGATATTCTGCCCGGCTCGTCGATCGCATGGGTGCACCGGGAGGCGGAGCGTACGTACGCGATGGTGGCCGAGGAGTTGACGGCCATTATCGAGCGGGCGCAATGGGTGCTCGGCGGTGAGCGCGCGGGACCGAACAAGTTCAACTCGACACCGCACACCTGGCAATTGGTTCCGGCCGGTGCGGCGGCAGTCGTGGATTCGGGCGGTCCGTGCTCGGTGGGCAAGCGCGCGGGCGGCGGGTTCATCCTGGACAACGGTCTGGTCCAGGTCGAAGTGGACGCGCGTGGCCTCGTCGTATCGGTGTTCGAGCTTGCGCATCAGCGCGAGACGCTGCCACCGGATTCGGCCGCGAATCTCCTACAGCTGCACCCGGATTTGCCGAACGCTTGGGATGCGTGGGATGTCGATTCGTTCTACCGAAACCGGGTCACCGACCTGACCGAATCGGAATTCGTCGCAGCAGAAGTGGATTCGAAGGACACCGCCGTGGTGCGGGTCGGCCGCTCGTTCGGGTCCTCCAAGGTCGAGCAGACCCTGACATTGCGGGCGGGCGCACGCGGTCTCGATATCGACACCACCGTCGACTGGTACGAGACCGAGAAGTTCCTCAAACTCGGCTTCCCCCTGGACATCCACGCCGACCGGTATGCTTCCGAGACCCAGTTCGGGCACGTCTTCCGGCCTACCCATACCAACACCAGTTGGGAGTACGCGAAGTTCGAGGCCTGCAATCACCGCTTCGTCCACTTCGCCGAGCCCGGCTGGGGTGTGGCACTCGTCAACGACTCGACCTACGGGCACGATGTCAGCCGCACCGTTCGAAACGACGGCGGAACGACGACAACACTGCGATTTTCGCTCTTGCGGGCACCACGATTTCCGGATCCGGAGACCGACCACGGCACACACCACTTCCGGCACGCGCTGCTCCCCGGCGCTTCGATCGGGGATGCGGTGTGTGCCGGCTACCGGATCAACCTCATCACCTCGCGTCCGGGTGTTGCCGAACCTGTTGAGCCACTGTTCATTATCGACAACGACGCCGTGGTGGCCAGTGCTGTCAAACTCGCGGACGATGGCAGCGGCGATGTCGTGCTGCGCGTCTACGAGGCTCACGGCGGCCGGGCCTCGGCGCTGATAACCCCAGGCTTCGATTTCGCCGGATTCCAGATCTGCGACCTGCTGGAACGCCCGCTGAAAGATGACAACCCGGCTGTCCCGGAAGACACGGGAGTTCGCCTGCGGCTACGGCCTTTCCAACTCGTCACTCTCCGCTTCCCCCGTCGACAGCTCATATGATCAGCCTGTGGGCCTGTATTGGGGCCCGAATGCGATGGGGCGGTGCGGATGCATAGGCTCACGGGGCTTGTACGTTCGAATACTGGAGTTTCGATGACGATGCCGCCTTCGGCGCACCGTGGTGCACCGTTCACTTCGCCGACCGATACGGACTGGCCGCGGGTGGCGTTGTACACGCCGGAGTTCGCCGCGGACCCGCAGCGGGCGTATCGGGATATGCGCGAGCGGTACGGGGCGTTGGTGCCGGTGGATCTGGCGCCGGGAGTGCCCGCCACCTTGGTGGTCGGCTACTACACCGCTCTGCGGATCTTCAATGATCCGGTTCATTTTCCGGCCGATCCGCGGACCTGGCAGCAGAGCGTCGCCGCCGATTGCCCTGTGCTGCCGATGATGCAGTGGCGACCGAACGCGTTGCGCAACGCCGGTGAAGCGCACGCCAGGTATCGGCAGACCAATGTCGCGGGTCTGGAGCAGGTCGACCAGTACGACCTACGCGATACGGTAGCGAAACTCGCTGTCCCGCTGATCAATTCGTTCTGCACCGATGGTTCGGCGGATCTGGTCCGCCAATACGCGTTCCCCCTCGCTTTCGCGGTGCTGAATGCCATGCTCGGATCTCCGGCCGATATCGCGCAGCAGGCCGCGACCGGTTTGGCCGCGGTCTTCGAAGGTGTGGACGCCGAGCGCGGCAACCAGTTGCTCGCCGGAGCGATGCTCGAATTGACCCAGCTCAAACGCGCCGCGCCGGGCGATGACATCACTACCCGGATGTTGCGGCATCCGGCGGCGCTGAGTGATACCGAGATGGTGCACCAGTTGGGCACGCTGTACGGCGCGGGCATTGAACCGCAGCGGAATCTGATCGTCAATGCCCTGCTGTTGATCCTTACCGATGAGCGGTTCGGTGGCAGTGTGCTCGGCGGGAGCCTGTCGACCAGGGACGCGCTCGACGAAGTGTTGTTCAACAATCCGCCGATGGCGAACTTCTGCATCAGCTTTCCGCTCCGGCCGATGCTGATCGGCGATGTCTGGCTACCCGCCCACCAACCGGTCGTCATCAGCATCGCCGCCTGCAATACCGATCCTGCGATCATCGCGAATCAATACGCGGGCAACCGCTCCCATCTGGCCTGGGGCGCCGGACCACACGTATGCCCCGCGAATTCCGTGGCCTACCTGGTCGCGCAGGAGGCCATCGACCAACTACTCGACGCACTGCCCGAAATCCGCCTCGCGTTGTCGCCCGGCGAGCTCACTTGGCGGCCGGGACCGTTTCACCGGGCACTCACCGCACTTCCGATCACCTTCCCGAAATCCCCACCGCTGTTGTCCTAGGAGTGGCGGTGCCTCCCCGCCGCGCGCGGAGCGTGCCAGGCTCAAACCGTGCGTCTGACCGACCCGCTCTACGCTCGCTGGCTCCGACACGAACTGCGCAGAGCCCCACTGCCCCGGCATATCGGATCATGGACAGGGTCGGCTCCAGCGCGGTCTTCAGCCCGGCCGGACGGTCGCGTCGGAAACGGGCTGGGTGAACGGTGGGGTGTCTTGCTGACAGACTGTGTGCGGTGGGGGTAGTACGCCTCGTACGACGTAGTCGCTTTCGTGGGCATTCGCGCAACTGCTCGGGTTGTTCAGGGTGGTGTGGCCGTATCCGGCGACGGTGAGCAATCGAGCGTTGCCGAGTTGGGCCGTCGTGGCCAGGGCGGCTCGATACGGTGTGGCGGGGTCGAAGATGGTGTTGACCGTGAGGATCGGTGTCGTGGACCTGTTCCACGGGCCGGTGTAGCGGTGGGCCGCCCGCCCCGGCCAGGTGGAACACGCCTCGGTCACCCACGACCAGAAGGGCCCGACGGTCCCGGATCGCAGGGTGGCGAATTTGGCCAGGGGGCCGTAGAGGTGTGGATCGCGTGGGTTGGGACTCTCGCCGCACACCAGCGCATAGACCTGCTCGATGCCCGAGTAGCTCTGCTGCTGGTCGGGGGCAGCCGGTGACGAAACGATCTCGCTCGGCATCGTCGGGACCGAAACCATGGCTGCGTTGCTCGGCGGCGTCTGGCCCAGCCAGAGGTCCTGCAGCAGCTCGGCCAGCGATGACCAGTTCGGGGCAGAGTCCACGGGATGGACCAGTTGCAGGGCTGTGCGAACGAGGGAGGCAGTGAGGGCGTAGGTGAATATGTCCTGCGGGTGGAGGAGCAGGCGGTGCAGCAGTAGCTCGTACTTGACTCGGGTCGCCCAGGGGTTGTCGGCCGCGAAGGGGCAGGCGTCGCGGCCGGCTCGGCTGCACAGATCGAGGAACTGCTTCAGCGTCTGAGCCGTCCCCAGGTCGGAGCCTTCGCGCAGGAAGGTCGGCAGCGCCGAGTTGTCGTCGTACCAGGCGGTCGGATCGACATTGCCGTCGAGCACCATCGCCCGTACTCGGTCGGGGAACAGGTTGGCGTAAGTGGCGCCCAGCAACGTCCCATAGGAAGCCCCCATGTAGGTCAACCGCTCGTCGCCCAGGACCGCGCGCAGCAGATCCAAGTCGTGTGCCGAATCTGTGGTCGACACGAACCGAAGCAAGACCGGATCACGCTGTTCGCAACGCCGACCCAGTTCGGCGTTGAGGTCGATCCACCGCCGCTCTTCCTCATGGCCGACGGGAAATCCTGCGGGCAACTGCGCGGACCACGCCGCGTACTCCGCGGCAGTGGCGAAACATTGGACGGCGGTCGAGCCACCGAATCCGCGCGGATCCCAGCTGACGATGTCGAACCGTTCCCGCATCTCTTGGGGGAAGAGCGGATACTCGCTGATGAACAGGTCGATGGCCGGTGCTGGTCCGCCGGGGTTGAACAGCAGGCTGCCGATCCGGTGCGCCGGGTCGGTTGCCGCGTGCCGGATGACTGCCAGCTCGATGGTGCGCGCTTCCGGATGCTGATAGTCCAACGGTGCTGTCACGGTTGCGCATTCGAAACCGGGGGCGTTGGGGCATGGGGTCCAGACCGGAGTGGGTGCCACCACGGGTGTCGGCTCGGCCGCGCTGGGCGGGGCGCCACAGGCCACGACTGCGGCCGCCAATATGAATGTCACCACGCGCCGGCGCAGCTGGGGGCGGTATGGCACGGATCCTCGCTATCGTCGTCACGGGGAAACTGCGTGGCTGTGCTGCAAGGAAACTTCGCCCACCGTAGTCGCCCACCGAGCAAATACCGGGTTGGGTCGATCGCCTCGGCGTGGTGATTTCTCGACACCCGGCAGGAAAACGCCGCCACCTATCGCTGCGGGTCACATGTCTTCGTGTCACTTCAACCCCGACCGCACGAACGCAATCAGGCGCTGCAGCAGCAAATTGAAACTGCGCAACCCAGCTCTGGCACGCTGTTGGATCGGCGGAGAACCACCGCGGGCCAGAAGTATTCGTTCCAGGCGTTGATGAGTATCTCGTCTTCGCGACCACTGTCGCGGAGAGACCGCCGATCCATACCGGACGAATGCGCGTCGATTCGCACAATCGACGTTGACTATCGACCCGACTCAGACGCCGCCCGCCACCGAAACTGACGCCATAATTCTGCGGTGATCCTGCCGATCGGCTGCGCTGGCGGATAGCGGCACCAACGATCCGTGGTAGTCATCACGTGAGGGTATATAGCACCAATGCGATCACGATGCTACCGAGCGCTCCGGCGGCAACCTCTACGGCAAGGTAGCGGTTCGAGTAGCCCTGCATCCACTGTGCCCAGACGGGGGCACAGACCCGTAATGCCGCAAAGAATAGGGCTAGCAACATCGCTCCGATCAGTCCATTCAATGGAAGCAGAGGATGTAACCAGACATATCCGATTGTCATGACATACGCCTCGATTTGGGTACCCAAGAAATTAAGCTTGAAAGAGCGGCGACGCGATCGCCCACCTCCCTCGCCAACGCTCGCCGCGCCCTCTGCCTGAATCCGTGCCACCCACGGATTTCCGTACACAACCATCATTGCCAAGGTATGGACAAATCCCGCGATCAAGCCCCACGCAAGTACCTTTAGTGCAATCATTTTTCTCGCTTCACGGCAATGTGACCAATATCGTCCTTTGGCCGACCAAGTCCTTTGCTGTCGTTGGCGCAGAGGCAAACGACACACGACTGGTTCCGTCGTGCGACAAGGACATCCGGCATGGCAAAGGGACAGTACAGCGGGCCCCTCTACCGCTCACGAAATACATTCCCAGGACTGGCAGTCGTTGAGCGGCTTGCACTGCAACCGCACTCAGGTGAGTGGGGGCCCGCGGAGCGTCGCAGCCAACCGCGCACAGTCTCTGCCGGACGACCCATCCCGGCCGCGGTCCGGCGAAACCCGCTGTCCCGCTGGGCTTTCGCCACCAACGCCAGCACCACCATGCTCCCCTCACCGCCGACCCAGCCGTCCTCACCCCCCACACCGGACCGCTATCCCGACGTAATCACGCAGAATGCCGCCGAACAGCGCAGCTGGAGTACTGAGCCATGGGACCCATACAGTCGCAAACAGTGCATTCCGGCAGCATCCCTATCTGATCGCGTCGATCAGCAGCTTCGCTGCCACCGTTGCCCCGTCAGCGCGGATCGTGCCGGCCACCGCGCTCGCACGCGCTCGGGTGGTGGACGTCAATGCCGTGTCGAGAGCAGCGGACAATGACGCTGGATCGGGATCAGCGTCCTCGCAGGCCGTGCCGATGCCGAGATCGGCCACTCGGCGCGCCCAGTATGCCTGGTCCGTCATCTGGGGTACCACCACTTGAGGCACGCCGGCTCGGGCAGCGGTCGTTGTCGTGCCCGCGCCGCCGTGGTGGATGACGGCAGCAACCCGGGGGAAAAGCGCCTGATGGTTGACCTCGCCAACGGCCATGCAATCGGAGAGGTCGTCGATCAAGGCCAACTCGGCCCAGCCACGAGAGAGGAGCACACGGCGGTTGTGCGCGCGGACCGCTTCGATCGCGAGCCGGGCGATGCCGTTGCGCACCTGCATGCTGCCGAAGCCGATATACACCGGGGGTGTACCCGCGTCCAAGAACGCCTCCAACTCGGCGGGGAGGGGGCGTTCGTCGGGAACGATCCAGGCACCGGTCTGGACGACATCCAGACCGGGTGATTCTGGCCATGGCCCCAGAACCGGGTCCGCCGCCAGCCACGGGCGGTCGGTGACGACATGGTCGCGCACATTGCCCACTGGTGGCAGCCCGAGCGCTGCCCGGCGGGTGTCCAGCGCCTCGCCGAACTGCGCGTTCCACCCCTCGGCGTCGATCTCCCACAGCAGTTGGTTGCCGATTCCCGCCGGCGCGGGCCGCTCGCCCGGGATCCGCGGCATCGGCGGATGATGCAGCGAGGGCAGGCTGGTCGGCTGGTAGCTCGCGTACTGGTAGTGGATTCCCAGTTTCTCAGCGGCCGACCGGGCGGCGATCTCCGTAATGCCGGTTGCTATTACCGCATCGCATCTTGCTGCTGCTGTGGGGATCGTGTCGAACTGAACTGCGGGCCACTGGTCTACGTAGTCCAGCAGCTCCGCCATCGAGGCTTTTGCACCATCCGAACCTGGAATCGGCGGCCCCAACGGCACCAGCGGCACGCCCAGCTCGGTCAAGCGCCCCTCGAAGTTCGGTGGCGCGCACACCCGGACGTGGGCTCCGAGCTCCTGCAGCCGCAGCGCGAGCCCCAAGGCCGGCTCGATATCGCCGCGCGTACCGCTCGCCGACAAAAGCACCTGCACGCCGTCACTCCTTGTTCGTGTGTTTCGGCGTGGACCGTAGTCGGCCATAGGAAGTCCGGCGATCAAAGTGTCCCCACCGGTGACGATGGCTGCGGTGTCGCGTGCAGTTTCGCGGGCTTCCGGCGGCGCGGGCCACGTGGCGACCGGATCGCGGGGATCGCTTGCTGGTTCGAGTGCCTCGGCGTCGTTGGTGTTGCCTGCCGAAATGCCCACGAACAGAGGGGTTCCCGCGCGGTCGGACAGTGCGTGGATCTTCGAGCCGATCTCGGCGCGATCGATCGGACTGGGCCCGGCTGGAGAACTCGACGGCCACGGCGAGACATCATGCAGCACAACAGTTCCGATGGAAACGCATGAATCACATAAACGTCGGACACGGTTCTTGGATGGTTCGCGCGGGAGGTGGTTTTCGGCAAACGCGCATCTATACGCATCATGCCCCTGAAGAATTCGGCCTGGCCTGCCCAATACCAATGGCGGCAACTACCTCCTGGCCGCGTGCGCCGAAGCAGTCTGTCCGACCGGCACTCGAGCTATCAACTGGCTCGCGCTGCGTACCCGGTTCGTGTCGTCGGCGTGAGAGTTTCCGTGTCGCTGACGGATTCGCGGCACGTGATCGCGCGAGTGGTTTGCGAATTCTATTGTCGCTCTTTATGTCTCAGTATCCAGCGGGTTCACCGCGTTTGACGATCCAACCTTCACTGCTATGTCGTCGAGCGGATGGCGCGGCGAGCGGCTATGGAGCCGAAGGTTTCGCGGTCGGCGAGGAAGCCTTCGAGGGCGAACGTGGCCGCGCCGAGGCTGACGGGGTTGTGGGGGAGGGTGCAGAGTTGGAGGGTGACCGCGGCGAAGGGGTCGGACATGGCGTGGTAGGCGGCTACACGTCGGGTCGCCTCCAGCAGTCGTTCGCCGAGGACATTGGCGACCAGGTCGCCGAAGACCATGGTGCGGGGGTTGAAGAGGTTGACCAGGTTGGCGACGGCGACACCGAGGTAATTGCCGGTCCTTTCGATGACCTCGTCTGCGATCGGATCGTCGGTGGCGGCTATGGCCGCGATGGTGGCGGCATCGTCGGCCGCCAGTAGCGGGCTGGCCGGTGCGAGTTCGCGCAGGGTTTGCACGATGCCCCGCGCGCTCACATAGGCCTCGACGCAACCGTGGCGCCCGCAACGGCATTCGCGCCCGTCGATGACAAGGTTGGTGTGCCCCCATTCGCCCGCGCTGTTGGTCACGCCGCGATAGAGCGTCCCATCGATGACGACACCGATGCCGACTCCGGCGCGCAGCGTAACGACAACCAAATCGTCGACGTCGCGCCCCGCGCCGAACCAAAGATGCGCTGCGGTACTGGCTTTCAGCGGATTGTCGAGATACAGCGGATGGGGAACCCGCGGTTGCAGCAGCGCTTTCAACGATACGTCGTGCCAGTGCCAGTACGGCGAGAACACCGAAACACCGCCCTCGGGTTCCACCAGTCCCGGCACACTCAACCCGACGCCGAGCACCCGTTCCGCATCGTTGGCGGTCAGCTCACCGATGCCGCGCACGATCAGCTCGGTGACATCCTCGGGCCGGGTGGCCGCGGGGTCCACCGGAATCTCCACCGACCGCAGCACCGACATCGCCAGGTCGAAAAGGTCGAAATGAATGCTGGTTTCGGCGATATCCACCCCGACCAGGGTGCCGCGCGCCGGATTGATCGCCAGCTGTGCGCGTGGCCGGCCGATGCCCGGTGCGTCGTAGCCGAGTTCGGCGAGCACCCCCACATCGAGTAGTTCGGCGAGCAGATTGCCCACCGTCGCGAACGAGAGCCCGGTGGCGCGGGCGATCTCCTGACGGCTGGTGTGGCCCTGGGCGGCGTAGACCGCCTGCAGTACATAGAACCGATTCCGCCGTCGGATATCGCGTGCGGTCAGCTGGTACACGGTCGGGCCATCTCCTTCCGATTGAGGTATTCGCAGACGCTACCCGAGCAGTTCTCACAACACTATTTACAATAGTTATCCGAAGTCCTACTGTAACCCAGGTCACTACCAGACGCCGAGTGCCCGGCGCAGCATCAGAGGAGCACCCCATGTCCTGGACCCGCCGAAGCCGTTGGACCAGAGCCGTTTTCTGCGGGGTATCGCTCGCGCTAGCTGCATCAGCCTGCTCATCGGGCAAGGACGACGTGCAGGCGACCGGTCCGCAGCAGCGCAGCGGTGCCATCAGCCTCGTCTATGCGCAGAAGCAGGGTGATCAGGAGTACTTCATCGGTGAGGCCGAGGGCGCGAAGGCCAAGGCCAACGAGCTGGGCATCGATCTGAAGGTGGTGAATCTCGGCAATGACGCGAACAAGGCGGTCACCGAGGTGCAGAACGCGGTGAACCAGAAGGCCGGCGGTGTGATCGTCGTGGTGCCCGATCCCTCGGTCGGTCCGCAGGTCGCCCAGCTCGCGAAGGCTGGTGGTGTCGCACTGCTGACCTCCGATGATCAGGTCTGCGCGAATGGGCCGGATCCGTCGTCCTGTGCGAAGGACAATCTGGTGCCGCGAGTCGGCTTCAGCGGCACTCAGATGGGTACCGAGGTTGGTACCCGCGCCGGTCAGGACTTCAAGAAGGCCGGGTGGAAGCCGGAGGAGACCGCGATCATCGACGCCTGGAAACAGGATGTGACCGTCTGCACCGACCGGGTCAAGGCCAATCAGAAGGCATTCAAGGAGGCCGCCGGTGTCGACGTCAGGGTGATCGAGGTCGGAACCGACAACACCCCGTCGGATGCGCAGAACAAGATCTCGGCGACGGTGTCGGGCAATCGGTCGGTGAAGAACTGGATTGTCATGGGCTGCAACGACGAGAACGTCAGTGGCGGGGTCGCGGCGATCCAGAATGCCGGATACTCCGCCGATAATGTGCTCGGTGTCGGGCTCGGCGCGTATCTGGCCTGCAAGGAATGGCGCGGCGGCAAGCCGACCGGCTTCAAGGCGGCACTGTTCATCAACGGCAAAGACGTCGGCGCACTGGCGGTTCAGACGATCTACGACTACCTGAAGAACGGCAAGCAGATGCCGCCCGAGGCCTACGCGCCGACCACGATGGTCGATGCGACCAACTGGCAGCAGGCGGGCGTCACATGCAGCTGACCGGACTGCGGGTATCCGGGCTGAGCAAGAACTTCGCCGGGGTGCCGGCCCTGCGCGAGGTGAGCCTGGATTTTCCCGCTGGTGCGGTGACCGCCCTGATGGGTGAGAACGGGGCGGGCAAGTCCACCCTGATCCGCATCCTTGGTGGCGATCACCGCCCGGACGGTGGCCGGCTCGAGTTGAATGGTATGCGGCTCGAGCTGGCCACCCCTGCCGACGCCCGGTCGGCCGGGATCCGGGTGATCGGCCAGGAGCCGGAGATCGTGCCGCATGTTTCGGTCGCCGAGAATGTCTATCTCGGATCGCTGCCACGGCGTCCGGGCCGCCTGCTCGACCGGGCGGCCCTGCGCGAACGGATGCGCGCCGACCTGGCCCGACTCGGCTTCGACCGTGACCTCGATCCCGACACCATCGGATCGAAACTCACTGCGGCACAACGTCAATTGGTCGAGATCATGCGAGCGTTGACCACCGATGCCAAGGTGATCGCCTTCGACGAGCCCACCTCGTCGCTCTCGGACCACGAGACCGAATCGCTGTTCGCGCTGATCGGTCGCTTGCGCGAGCAGGGTCTTGCGGTGATCTATGTGTCGCATCGGATGCGGGAGATCTTCCGGCTGGCCGATCGTGTCGCGGTGCTGCGCGACGGCACGCTCGTCGGTGCGCGGGCGACCGCCGACACCACCGACCGCGAGATCGTGCGGATGATGGTCGGGCGGGACATGTCGACATTGTTCGCGCGCAAGCACAATCCGCCGGGGCGGGTGGTACTGGAAGCGGATGCCGTGACCACCGACGATGTCCAGGACATAAGTCTGCGGGTGTGTGCCGGTGAGGTGGTCGCGCTGGCCGGGCTGGTCGGTGCGGGTCGCTCGGAACTGGCCGGGGCGCTGGCCGGTGATCTGCCGATCCGCTCCGGTGAGGTACGGGTGGACGGTAAGCGACTGCGGCTACGTCAACCGCGCGACGCGGTTCGGGCCGGGATGGGGTACGCGCCGGAGGAGCGCAAGGCACAAGCGCTGCTGCTGCATCGCGGTGTGCGCGACAATATTTCGCTCGCCATGCTCGACCGCTTACGGCGGCTGCGGTTCATCCGGGGCGGCGAGGAGCGCCGGCTCGCTCGTCGGTATGTCGAATCGCTCAGGGTGCGAACACCTTCCATCGAGCAGGAGGTGCGCAAGCTGTCGGGCGGCAATCAGCAGAAGGTCGTGCTGGCTCGTTGGCTGGCCCGAAAACCCAAGGTGCTCATTCTGGATGAGCCCACCCGTGGCGTCGATGTCGGCGCCAAAATCGAGATCTACCACATCATCGAGGAACTGGCCGAATCCGGTGTCGCCGTGCTGGTGATCTCCTCGGAGCTACCCGAGGTGCTCGGCCTGGCCGACCGGATCGTGGTCATGCAGCACGGCCGGGTGACCGGCGAACTCGACCGCGCGGCGGCCAGCGAGGAGGCGATTCTCGCATTGGCCATGGCCGCGGACCTATCGCAGACATCGCGAGGAAACCCATGACAGACCAACAACTTTCGGTTACAGCGGAGACCGTCGCGGCGCCGGCGTCGGCGCTGGCGCGCGGTGCGGCTTCGCTCACGCCGCGACGGCTGGTGCAGGCGATCGGCACCGGCAACCTCAGCCTTATCGGCGCACTTGTGGTGATCGTCGCGATCTTCGCCTGGCTCAACGACGGCTATCTGGACCCGGCGAATCTGGCCGGAATCGGTGAAGCGGTCACGGTTTTCGGTCTACTCGCCGTGGTCCAGACGGTCGTGATCATCTGTGGTGCGCTCGACATTTCAGTCGGCTCACAGGCCGGTGTCGCCTCGGTGATCAGTGCCATGGCCTTCACCGCGACGGCCTCCAATGCCTGGTTGGGCATTCTGGCCGCCATCGGTGTCGGGCTGGTGCTCGGGGCGATCAACGGGCTGATCATCGTCTACGGCCGCGTCAATCCGGTGATCGCGACACTGGCTACCTTGGCCGCGTTCAAGGGCGTCGCGCAGTTGATATCCGGTGGTAAGGCACAGGGTTTCGTACTGGGCGACGATGTGTTCATCTTCATCGCTCGCGGCAAGATTCTCGGTCTGCCGGTACCTGTGGTCATTCTCGCGGTGGTCGCGATCGGCATGCATGTGCTGCTGAAGTACACCGATATCGGCCGCAATATCTATGCCATCGGTGGAAATGACACGGCTGCAAGGCTTTCCGGCATCAATATCAACAAGTATCTGATCGCGGTATTCGTGCTCGCGGGCGCGGTGGCGGCGATCGCCGGGATCATCCTGACCGCACGGACCGGCTCCGGGCAGCCCGTCTCGGGTAGTGAGGGGCTCGAGCTGAAGGCGATTACTGCGGCGGCGCTGGGCGGATGTGCGCTGAAGGGCGGCAAGGGCACGATCGGCGGCACGCTGTTGGCCGTAGTGCTGCTCGGCGCGCTGGACAACGGGCTGAACGTGGTTGGCGTGAATACGTTCTGGCAGAACGTCGCTCAGGGTTCGCTGCTGGTTGCGGCGGTTGTCATTCAGCAGCGTCGCAGTGGCGAACGTGCGGTCGGGCTGCCGACCTAGAACCCGTCAGGAGCGAATGATGATCGAACTGCAAGCCCACTTGTGCTCGCCGCGGCCGGGCAGGTTGTGCGAGGGACCTGTTTGGGATGACCGTACCGATGAGGTGCTGTGGGTGGACATTCCAGCCGGACACATCCATCGCGCGACACTGCGCGACGGTGACCTCGTAGCGCAGTCCACCGTGGCGGTGGGAAAGCGAGTCAGCGCGGTGGTGCCGTGCGCATCGGGCGGGCTGATCGCGACTGTCGTCGATACCTTCCTGCATATCTCTGACGGCACAATGACCGAGGTCGCGGCGCTATCGCTGCCTGCTGACGGGCTTCGGCGCCGCATGAACGATGCCAAGGCGGATCCGTGGGGGCGGCTGTTCGCCGGCACCATGTCCGAGGACGAGATCCCAGGCACCGCAGCGCTGTATCGACTCGATCCCGATGGGGAGCTGACCATCGTGCGGCAGCAGGTGACGATCTCCAACGGTCTCGGCTGGAGCCCGGACGGTGCCACCGTGTACTACGCGGACAGCGCGACCCGTCGAGTCGACGCCTTCGACTACGACTCGGCCACCGGTGCTTTCATCGGCGGTCGCACCTTCGCGGAATTCCCGGACGGTCTGCCCGACGGATTGACCGTGGACGCGAGGGGTTTCGTTTGGGTAGCGGTGTGGGGTGCCGGGCAGGTCCGAGCATTTGATCCGTCGGGGCGGCCTTATGCGGTGATCGATGTCGGGCCGGCGCAGGTCTCCAGTTGTGCCTTTGCCGGACCGGACCTGGATGTCCTGGTGATCACCACGGCCGCCGAAGGTTCCACCGATAGAGATGCGGGGCGATTGTTCACCTGTAGACCGGGTGTGACCGGGCTTCCGACGAATACCTACTCCGATGAGAGATTGGTGCACAACCTATGACCGCTGATCACGTATTGACTCTGGATCCACCGGTAATCGCGATTCTGCGTGCTCCGACGGCAGCACGATTCGCAGAGGTGACGGCCGTACTGCACGAGTCGGGCATCACCGCGGTCGAGTTCACTCTCAACTCCCCGGGAGCATTGGAAGCCTTGCGCGACTGCGCCGGATCGGCCCACCGGGTCGGCGCGGGCACGGTGCTCACCGCCGACGATGCGGCGCGAGCCGTGGATGCTGGTGCGGCATATCTGATCACGCCGACGGTACGTCCCGAGGTGATCGCGGAGGGCCGCCGCATGGGTGTTCCGGTGATCTGCGGCGCGTTCACGCCCACCGAGATCCACAGTGCGTGGCAGGCGGGCGCGACCATGGTCAAGGTGTTCCCGGCATCGGTTGGCGGCCCCGGATATCTGAGGGCGATCCGAGGGCCACTGAACGCGATTCCGCTGGTGCCGACGGGCGGTATCGGGCTGGCCGATGCCAGAGCGTATCTGGATGCCGGCGCCAGTGCGCTCGGCATGGGATCGCCGCTCGTCGGTGACGCGTGTATGGGTGGTGATTTGGATGCGCTGCGGGAGCGTGCATCTGCGATGCGAAAGGCGTTGCTGTGATGGCTATTTCGTGGAACCGGACCGCGGGCGCGGCTGGGTGCGCGGGAGGCGCTGATGTGCGGGGGCAGGATGCGGTCGAGTCTGCGCGCGATGGCATGGCTATGAGCCCTGTTTCGTGGGATCGGATTGCGGTCGAGTCTGCGCGGGAGGCGGTCCAGTGACCGATGATCTGCGCAATCCGATTGCGGTGGCCGAGGCGCCCAGCGCGGGGAAGTCGGCGCTGTGACCGGCGGATTGGTGACTCTCGGCGAAGCACTCGGTGTCGTGGCCGCGACCGAACCCGGTCCATTGGCCCCCGGTGCGTCGATGCGGATGGATTTCGCGGGCGCGGAAGCGACAGTCGCCATCGGCGTCCGCAGGTTGGGTCACGAAAGTGCTTGGGTGGGCAGCGTGGGTGCCGACGCCATCGGCACCATGGTGCTCGATCGGCTCCGCGCCGAACAGGTCGATATCTCGCGGTGCCGGATCGATGCCGAACTGCCGAGCGGGCTCATGCTGCGCGAGCGGCGAACCGCCGATCATCTGCGAGTCACATACTACCGCAGGGGTTTTGCGGGATCGCGATTGTCCGCTGCCGATATCGACACCGCTCAGATCGCTGCCGCACGGGTGCTGCATATCACCGGCATCACGCCCGCGCTGAGCCCATCCGCCCGCGATGCCGTCCACACCGCACTCGACGCCGCTGTGGCGGCCGGGGCGATCGTATCCCTCGATATCAACTACCGCCGTGCGTTGTGGTCGGAATCAGAGGCTGCCGTGGAGCTTTCGAAGCTGGTGTCCCGTGCCGATATCGTCTTCGCCGGCACGGATGAAGCGATGATCCTCGTGCCGACCGCACCCCCGGCGGTGATGGCGGAATCCATTGCCGCACTGGGACCTTCGCAAGTTGTGATCAAACTCGGATCCGAAGGCGCACTCGCACTGCACGACGGCGAGTTGATCCGACAGCCAGCGGTGGATATCCGCAGTGTCGACCCGGTCGGTGCGGGCGATGCGTTCGTCGCGGGCTACCTCGCCGGTGTGCTCGACAACGGATCCGTAAGACACCGCCTGCAATTGGCCGCCACCTGCGGCGCGTTCGCTGTATCCGTCCCCGGTGATTGGCCCGGTCTGCCGTTGCGGCACGAACTCGGCCTGCTCACCGGCGCCGACATCAACCGATGAAGGGAAGAGCATGACTCGTCTGGCAGACCGGGTCGCGGTTGTCACCGGTGGTGCATCCGGGATCGGTGCGGCCACCGCACACCGGCTCGCCGCCGATGGCGCCGCGGTCGTCATCGCCGATATCGCCGAACCGGCGGGGTGTGAGGTCGCTTCCAAGATCCGTGCGGCCGGTCACCGAGCCGAATTCGTCGAGTGCGACGTAACGTCCGAGGATTCCTGGATCGCGCTCCGCGCTCGCGTCAACGACCTGTTCGGACCGCTGGATTTCCTGTGTAGCAACGCATCCCGGCAGGCCACCATCCCGGCACACGAATTGACCAGGCAGGCATGGGATGACGGTCTCGCGGTCAACCTGACTCCGTTGTTCCTCGGCCTGCGCACCTTCATCGACGATCTGCGCAATCGCGGCGGCAATGTGGTCGCGATATCCAGTGTGCATGCCCAGTTCGGGCTACCCGGATATCCGGTCTACGCCGCCGCCAAGGGCGGGTTGACCGCATTGGTACGGCAGTTGGCCGTGGAGTACGGGCGCTCACGCGTGCGGGTAAATGCCGTACTGCCAGGCCCCATTCTCACCCCGGTATGGGATGAGGTGGACGAGGCGGGTCGGCGGCTATCCGCGCAGGCCACCGCCCTGGAGCGGATGGGCGCACCCGAGGAGGTGGCCGCCGCGGTCGCCTTCCTCGCCTCCGACGACGCATCCTTCATCACCGGTGCCAACCTGGTCGTCGACGGCGGCTGGAGCGTACGAAAGGAGTCCCGGTGAAGATCACCGCACTCACCACCTACCTGGTCGCGCCGCGCTGGTGCTTCCTGAAGGTCGAGACCGACGAGGGCATCACCGGCTGGGGTGAGCCGGTGCTCGAGGGCCGCGCCCACACCGTCGCCGCCGCGGTCGACGAACTGGCCGACTACCTCGTCGGCAGGGACCCGATGAGCATCGAGGCACATTGGCAAGTGCTCACCAAGGGGGGCTTCTATCGGGGTGGACCGATCCTGTCGAGTGCGGTCGCGGGCATCGACCAGGCGCTGTGGGATATCACCGGAAAGGCGCTGGGTGTACCGGTTTGGCAGTTGCTGGGCGGTGCGGTGCGCGACCGGATTCGGGTATACAGCTGGATCGGTGGCGATCGCCCCGACGACGTCGCGCGCGCCGCGGTGGAACGAAAAGAGCAGGGCTTCACCGCGATCAAGATGAACGGCTCCGCCGAATTGGAGCTGATCGACACGCCGCGCGCGACCCGCGGTATCGTCGATCGAGTCGCGGCCGTACGTGAGGCGACTGGCGACGACTTCGATATCGCCGTGGACTTCCATGGCCGCCTGTCGATTCCGATGGCGCGGCGGGTGCTGCCGCTGCTCGAACCGTATCTGCCATTCTTCGTCGAGGAACCGCTCGTCCCGGAGTGCAGTAGCCAGATCGGCGAGATCACCCGCGCGACAAGCATTCCCATCGCCACCGGCGAACGGCTCTATTCTCGTTGGGATTTCAACGCCGTCCTCGATCAGGGCATCGCCGTAGTCCAACCCGATCTCTCGCATGCGGGTGGCATCTCCGAGGTCCGGCGCATCGCCGCGCTCGCCGAGGCCCGCGATATCGTCCTCGCCCCACACTGCCCGCTCGGCCCCATCGCCCTCGCCGCCAGCCTCCAGGTCGGCTTCGCCACCCCGAACCTGCTCATCCAGGAGCAGAGCCTCGGTATCCACTACAACACCGGCTCGGACCTGCTCGACTATCTGGCCGACCCGGCGGTTTTCGCCTACCACGACGGCTACGTCGATTTGCTCCGTGCACCCGGCCTCGGCATAGAGATCGATGAAGCGGCGGTGGTGCGCGCCGCCGAACAGGGGCACCGCTGGCGAAATCCCGTGTGGCACCGCAAGGATGGTTCCTTCGCCGAGTGGTGACATCTGCCGGCTCAGCCCAGGCCATCGGGATCGACGAGATGCAGCCACCGGGCCGGGCCTCGCTATCGGTCTGAAGTTTCCCGTAGATTCGCCCTGGTCGGCGACAATTCGGCACCAACCGGACAAACATCGCAAGGGAATATCGTGACCACAACGGACGAGCGCACGCGCTCACCTTTCTCGGCCTGGCTGCTACAGGGCGCCGCCGATGAGCGTTACTCGCAGCATGCGGGCCCCATGCGCAAGCCGGGCGATGCCGAACACGAGCGGTCCTGGTGGCAGGTGATGTGCCTGACCGGTGTCGACTACTTCTCCACCCTCGGCTATCAGCCGGGAATCGCGGCGGTCGCGGCCGGGGTGCTTTCGCCACTGGCTACGCTCGTGCTCGTCGCGCTGACGCTGCTGGGCGCACTGCCGGTTTATCGACGGGTAGCCCGAGAGAGCCCGCACGGCGGCGGCTCGCTGGCCATGTTCGCCGAGCACCTGCCGCGTTGGACCGGCAAGGTCTTCATTCTGGTGCTGCTCGGGTTCGCGGCGACCGATTTCGTCATCACCATGACACTTTCGGCCGCGGACGGCGCCGCGCACATCGTCGAAAATCCTTATGTGCCTGCGGCTCTGCATGATCACAACCTGCTCATCACACTGGCCCTGCTGGCATTGCTCGCGGCGATATTCCTGAAGGGTTTCGCCGAGGCCATCAAGATCGCGGTCGCATTGGTCGGCACCTACCTGTCGTTGAATGTCATTGTCGCCGTTGTCGGTTTGTATCAAGTACTCACCGCCGGTGAGCTGGTCGTCGACTGGACACATGCGCTGACCGCCGAGCACGGCAATATCGCGGCGATGATCGGCGTCTCATTACTGGTTTTTCCGAAGCTGGCACTCGGGTTGTCCGGATTCGAGACCGGTGTTGCCGTCATGCCGCAAATCAAGGGTGCGCCAGGGGATTCCGCGGAGTACCCGGTCGCCCGCATTGCCGGGGCGCGCAAGCTGCTGACCACCTCGGCCCTGGTCATGAGCAGCTTCCTCATCGTCACCAGTTTCATTACGGTCGTGCTGATTCCGGAGCGGGAGTTCGAAGCGGGTGGTTCCGCGAATGGCCGAGCGCTCGCCTGGCTGGCGCACAAATATCTCGGCGATATGTTCGGCAGCGTGTATGACGTGAGCACCATCGCGATCCTCTGGTTCGCGGGTGCGTCGGCCATGGCCGGCCTGCTGAATCTGGTGCCGCGCTACCTACCTCGATACGGAATGGCGCCCGAGTGGGCGCGTTCGGTGCGGCCACTTGTGCTGGTATTCGCGGTCATCGCCTTCGGCATCACGTGGTACTTCGATGCCGATGTCGACGCGCAAGGCGGTGCGTACGCGACCGGTGTGCTCGTGCTCATCACCTCCGCCGCGGTCGCGGTGACCTTGTCGGCTGCGCGGAAGGGCGAGCGCAACAAGGTAATCGGCTTCGGCGCGATATCTGTGGTCTTCGTCTATACGACCATCACCAATATCTTCGAACGCCCTGAAGGCGTGCAGCTGGCATCGCTGTTCATCGTGGCGATCATCGTCGTATCGTTTGCCTCGCGGGCCCGCCGCTCCTTCGAATTGCGCGCCATCGAGGTGACTTTCGAGGAAACTGCCGCCCGCATGATCGACCAGGCCGCGGCCGAAGGCATGATCCGCATCGTCACCCACGACATCGACCAGCGCAGACCCGAGGAGTACCGGGAGAAGGAAGCCGATCAACGCCTGGAGAGCCACATTCCAGCGGACGCCCCGATCCTTTTCCTCGAGGTCATCGTCCGAGATGCCTCCGACTTCAGCACCGACCTACGCGTCACCGGCCTCGAACTCGAGGGCTACCGCATCCTCAGCGTCGAAGCCACCGCCATCCCCAACTCCATTGCCGCCATCCTGCTCGCGGTCCGCGACCGCACCGGTCTGGAGCCGCACGTGTATTTCGAATGGTCCGAAGGCAATCCGCTGGTCAATCTATTGAAGTTCCTCTTCGTCGGTGAGGGCGAAGTAGCACCCGTGACCCGCGAAATCATCCGCCGCGCCGTCCCGAATCCGGCCGAGCGCCCCCACGTCCACGTCGACAGCTAGCGCCGACGCTCCCAGCACTTCATTGCCACGTTCCCGGTGCGGATGCGGTTACCACTGAACGGGATTCACTTTTTCCTGGCTCGGTAGGCGGCGACAGCGTTGCGATTTCCGCACGCGGTGCTGCAGTAACGGCGAGATCTGTTGCGGGAGAGGTCGAGAACCAGGCCCTCGCAGTCCTCATCGGCACAGACGGACAGTCGGCTCAACTCGTCGCAGCGGATCAGATCGATCATCGCCATCGCGGTTTCGACGGCGATGCGGTCGGCGAGCGGGGCCTGCGCCGGTACCGCGTGGATGTGGTAGTCGATATCGCCGTGCCGTACCAG
>FTJU01002297.1_pt2 | contig 28333 bp, 24 predicted proteins | sample 1658961 | NCBI WGS metagenome assembly FTJU01 (sample SAMEA3914878, study PRJEB12502) | metagenome | biome: forest; material: soil | place: USA | collected 2012-03-12 | depth 0.3 m | reverse complement strand
CGACCGGCGCGACGACTTCCGCACCGAGGTGCTGGGCCTGGTGAAGGCGCAGGCGGTGAAGAACGCGGTCATCGTGCCGGTAGGCGCCAAGGGCGGGTTCGTCGTCAAGCAGCCGCCCGGGGCCACCGGTGATCCGACCGCGGATCGGCAGGCACTCGGCGCGGAGGGGGTCGAATGCTATCGGACCTTCATCTCCGGTCTCCTCGATGTCACCGATAACGTCGACCGCGCGACCGGTGCGGTACTGCCGCCCGAGCGGGTGATCCGGCGCGACGGCGACGACACATACCTGGTGGTCGCCGCCGATAAGGGCACCGCGACCTTCTCCGATATCGCCAACGATGTGGCCCAGCGCTACGGGTTCTGGCTCGGTGACGCGTTCGCCTCCGGTGGTTCCGCGGGTTACGACCACAAGGCGATGGGCATTACCGCCAAGGGCGCCTGGGAGAGCGTGAAACGACACTTCCAGGAGATGGATATCGACACGCAGACAACCGATTTCACCGTCGTCGGGGTCGGCGATATGAGTGGCGATGTCTTCGGCAACGGCATGCTGCTGTCCGAGCACATCCGCTTGGTCGCGGCCTTCGATCACCGGCACATCTTCCTGGATCCGGAGCCCGATTCGGCCACTTCGTTCCGGGAGCGGCAGCGGATGTTCGCACTGCCGCGCTCGTCTTGGGCCGATTACGATACCTCGCTGATCAGCACCGGCGGTGGTGTATGGGATCGCACCGTGAAGTCGGTGCCGATCAGCTCGCAGGCGCGAAAGGCATTGGGGCTGGACGACGATGTGGTCGCGCTGTCGCCACCGGAACTGGTGCGGGCGATCCTCCTCGCGCCGGTGCAGTTGCTGTGGAACGGCGGCATCGGCACCTACATCAAGGCGAGCACCGAGACCAATGCCGAGGTCGGCGACAAGTCCAATGACTCGGTGCGTGTCAATGGAAACCAGTTGCGGGTCAAGGTGATCGGCGAGGGTGGAAATCTGGGTGCGACCGCGCTGGGCCGAATCGAGTTCTGCCGCAACGGCGGCAAGATGAACACCGACGCACTGGACAACTCGGCTGGCGTCGACTGCTCCGACCATGAAGTCAATATCAAGGTGCTGCTCGACGGGGTGGTCAGCGCGGGCGTACTGCCCGAGGACGAACGCAATCCGCTGCTCGCCTCGATGACCGATGAGGTCGCCCGGATGGTGTTGCAGGACAACGTCTCCCAGAACTACCTGATGGGCATCTCTCGGGCCGAGGCGCCCCGGATGCTGAATGTGCACCAGCGGCTCATCGAAAATCTGGAGGCGCAACGCGGGGTGGATCGCGAGCTGGAGGCGCTGCCCTCGGCGGTGGAGATCAAGCGCAGGCTCGAAGAGGGCACGGGTCTCGCTTCGCCGGAATTGTCCAATCTCATGGCGCACGTGAAGCTTTCGCTCAAGGCCGATCTACTCGAAACCGATCTGCCGGATATCGCGCACTTCGCCACCCGGCTGCCGGACTACTTCCCGACGCCACTGCGCGAGCGCTTCGGCACCGCCATCAAGCGGCATCGACTGCGTCGCGAGATCACCACCACCATGGTGGTGAACGAAATGGTCGACTACGGCGGCATCACCTACGCCCATCGGCTCAACGAGGAGATCGGCGCCAGCTCGAGCGACGCCGTGCGCGCGTTCGCGGCGGCCAGCGAGATCTTCGATCTGCACGATATGTGGGCGCGGATCCGGGCCACCGACGCCGCGGTATCGGTGCGTGATGAACTCGAGCTGGAGACCAAGCGGACGCTGGACCGCGCGTCGCGCTGGTTGCTGACTAATCGCCCGCAGCCGATCGCGGTTGGAGCGGAGATCAATCGGTACAGCCGGGGAGTGCGGGAGCTGGCGCCGAAGGTGCCCGGCTGGCTGCGCGGACATCATGTCTCGACGCTGACCGATCAGTCCGCCGAGTTGATCGCTCGCGGCGCGCCGACCGATCTCGCGACCGAGGTCTTCGGCCTGTTGAATCTGTTCCCGCTGCTCGATGTGTTGGATATCGCAGACATCACCGATCGCAGCGGTGAGGAGGTCGGCTCGCTGTACTACGCACTCAACGATCACCTCAAGATCGATTGGCTGTTGCAGGCGGTCGGCGACCTGGAACGCGGTGATCGCTGGCATGCGCTGGCCCGGCTCGCGCTGCGCGACGATATGTACGGATCACTGCGCTCGCTGACCCTCGACGTGCTCTCCGGCGGTGACCCGGAAGAGACAGCGGACGAAAAGATTGCATACTGGGAGTCGAAAAACCAGTCTCGGCTCGGGCGTGCTCGGGCCGCGCTATCGGAGTTGTTCGAGTCCGGAACCCACGATCTCGCCACGCTGTCGGTTGCGGCGCGGCAAGTGCGAAGCATGGTGAGCGGGGTGGGTGCTCAATCGGAGGTGCCGCGTTGACCAGTTCGCTGAATGGTAACGGAAGGGCGCTTGGTGGCAGCCTGCTGCTACCCAAGCGCTTCCACGCCAAGGTAGACGTCAGGTGGTCGGACATGGACGTGTTCCAGCACGTCAACCATGCCCGCATGGTGACGCTGCTGGAGGAGGCGCGGATTCCGTGGCTGTTCGAGGACGGACGCCCCACCGCACCGCTGCGCGAGGGATGCGTGCTGGCGGACCTGCGGGTCCGCTACCGCGGGCAGCTGCGGCATGAGGACACCCCGCTCGATATCGCCATGTGGATCGAGCAGTTGCGGGCGGTCGACTTCACCATCGGCTACGAGGTCCGGGCCAATGGTGCGGCACCGGACTCGCCGCCCGCGGTGATCGCCTCCACCCAGATCGCGGCCTTCGATATGCGCTCGCAGCGCCTGCGTCGGCTCACCGATTCCGAACGGGATTACCTCGCCGAGTGGAAAGAGTGACAGCACCGCGCATCGCCTCGATGCGCGGTGGCTCTCGGCGTATTCGACTCGGCCGGGTGGCAGTGGTGGAATGGGCACGTGGTGATGGCTGAATCCAGTTGCGGCGCAGGGATGGTGGCGCGCTGATGTCGGACCAGCGGGTGCTCGACGTTTCCGATCCGGCCGAGCGGGAGAACCTCGCGACGTTTCTGACCCGGGCGCTGCGTTTGGATCCCGCGGCGGTGGTGCGCCTGCGCCGTCGTGGGGAGCGATACGTGTCTGCCTGGGTGGCAACGGGTTTCGAGACGCTCGCGGTGCGCACTGTGGTTGCCGAACTCGGCGTCGACGATGTCACCGTCGGTGCCGATCTGGTGCTTGCCGGTTTGCCAACCGGCAGTCCGATGGATCTCGGCTACTCGATGGATTCGGCGTGGCGTGGTGCGCTGCCGCCGGATATCGGCTTCGAACATGTCGACGATGTGCCCGCGCGCACCCTGGTCGAACTAGCCGAACAGGGTGCGGCACTGGCCAAGGAGCACGGCAGCAATCACGGCCCGCCCGCCTCGCTGCTGGACCAGACGGTACTCACGGTTTCCGCGGCCGAGGTTCGGGTGCAGGTTCCGATGCGCGTCGTATTCGCCCTCACCGCAATGGATTTCATTCCACACGCCGGTGATAAGGCCGACCCGCGCCGTATCCCGCCCACCGAGATCGTTCGCGTCCGCGCCACCAAGACCTGGTTGCGTCTCGATGCCCGCTACGGCTCCGTTGCGCGCCGGCAAGGCGGCGGCATCTCCCTCACGCCGAGCTAGGCTCCACTCCGCACATCCTGCTTGTAGGTTGTCCGGCGCGCCCCCGCGGGTCGGATCCGCACTGGCACTCGCTGTCGACGCGCGCGCCACCACCGACCGGATCGCACACAGCCAAGCGCCGAGGAGTACTGCGGTGATCGGATCCCGCGGTCAACTGCGGCATAGTGCTCAGGACACGCCGCAAAGCCGCAGGAGGGCGGTGGTGGTTGCGGCGGCCAGGATTACCACCAGCATGGGGTGCTTGCGCCAGGCCAGCAGTCCGCCGACGAGAACGCCTGCGGGTAGGGCGAATCCGAGGTGTCCGGAGCCTGTGGGCAGGGTGGTGATGGCGACCATCGCGGCCAACAGCACGACCGCGCCGATTTCCAGGAGCTTTGTCACCCGCTCCGGGAACCGGATGCGGTTGCGTAGCGCTGGGCCAGAGGAGCGGAAGGCGTAGGTTCCGGCCGACAAGGCGCCCATGGCCGCCAGCAGGATCGGTGTGCTCATATCTGCCCCTCATCGGTGCTCGGCTGGGTCATGTCACCGGCAGTGTTGCGGTCCCGCGCGCTCATGATGCTTGCGCCTCGCCTGGCGCTTCGCTGTCCCGCTTCGAGATCGCGAAGAACAGTCCCGAAAGCGCAACCAGCACCGGCATTCCCGCGGGCAGGAATGGCGCACTGGCCACAGCCGCGATCGCCCCGATCAGGGACGCGCGCAGCGTGCCGCGTGCTCGCAAGGCGGGCATGATCAGCGATAGCAGCACCGCTGGGAATATCGCGTCCAACCCGATCGCACCGGTATCGGGCACCACCGTGCCGATCAGCCCACCGATCGCCGCACCGCTCGGCCACGCGATGAGCACACCCAACCCGCTCACCCAATAGGCGGCCCGTCGCCGCGCCACATCGGTCTGGGCGAGTGCCAGTGCGACGGATTCGTCGTTCATCACGTGGACGCCGATGCGCCGCCGCCATCCCGTGCCGACGACCTCGGGCAGCGACAGGCCGTAAGGCAGATGCCTGGCATTGACCAGCAGTCCGGCCAACACCGCCGCGATCGGGCTGCCACCGGCGGCCATGATCCCGATGAACAGGAACTCCGCGCCGCCCGCGAGCACCAGGACCCCGAGCACAATCGGTACCCATAGCGGGAAACCAGAGGTCACAGCGGTCGCGCCGTAGGAAACAGCGATCAGCCCGACCGCGAGCAGTACTGCCGCGATTCCGGAGAGAGTGTCTCGATCGAGTGTTCGCCATATCGAACGCATGTAGCTTATAGTGAACATTGTGGCGCGATTCGTCAATATGACTCCCTGTTGGGCGGTCAGCTGCATTCGCCCACCCCGGCCGGCTCCGCCGGCCCTGCCATCCCCCTAGTCGACGGGAGCGGAAATGGAACAGAGTCCGACGACGCCGCAGGCGGTTATCGCCGCTGCGCTGCGCCGCGAGCGCACCCGCTCCGGGCTATCACTAACCGAGGTCGCCAATCGCGCGGGCGTGGCGAAATCCACACTGTCCCAACTGGAGTCCGGTACCGGCAATCCGAGCCTGGAGACGTTGTGGGCGCTGTGCGTCGCGCTGGACATGCCCTTCTCCAGGTTGCTCGATCCGCCGCGTCCCACCGTTCATGTCATCCGCGCGGGGGAGGGGCCGGTGGTCGCGGCCGCGGAATCCGAGTACCGCGCGACACTGCTGGCGGCTGGTCCGGCCAACTCCCGCCGCGATCTGTTCCGGATCACCGCGGAACCAGGCCATGCGCGCAAGTCGGTGCCGCATACCCCCGGTGTGATCGAACACATACTTCTCGCCAGTGGACGTGCGCTCGTCGGGCCGATCGACACGCCTGTCGAATTAGCGCCCGGCGACTACCTCGCCTACCCGGGCGATGCGCCGCACGTCTTCGAGGCACTCGAGCCGGACACTTGGGCAACGCTGGTTATCGAGTACATGTGATTCTCGACACGCTCGTCCGAAGACTTCGGTGCGCGCAATCTCTCACTCGGAGCCTTTCCGCGTGTCCGATGGACCGGTGCTTACACGAGCGGGGCCGCGCTGTCGGCCGAGGTCATAGGCGAGCCATTCGGACCATGCTGGCGACCTTGAAGCCGCGCCGTTGCCGTGTGCGCGAGCCTTTCGGACTATGCTTGCGAGCTTCAGGGCGCGCCGTTGCCGGGGTTGTGCGCGCGCCTTTCGGACTATGCTTGCGAGCTTCAGGCCGCGCCGTTGCCGGGGTTGTGCGCGCGCCTTTCGGACTATGCTTGCGAGCTTCAGGCCGCGCCGTTGCCGAGGTTGTGCGCGCGCCATTCGGACTATGCTCGCGAGCTTCAGGCCGCGCCCTCGCCCAGATACTGCAACCACACCGGATCCAACTCCGCGGTGGTCGACAGCAGGCGCCAGTGCGGTCCTTTCGGCGAGACCAGTGGCGAACGCAATGTCCACCCCAACTCGCTGAGCAGCTTGTCGGCCTTGCGGTGGTTGCACGGCGCGCAGCTCGCGACGCAGTTCTCCCAGGAATGTTCACCGCCGCGGCTGCGCGGTATGACGTGATCGATGGTCTCCGCCTTGCCACCGCAGTATCCGCAGCGATAGCGGTCGCGATGCATGAGGGCGGCGCGGGTCATCGGGACGCGTGCCCGGTAGGGCACGTGCACATAGCTACGCAGCCGGATGACGGACGGAATCGTGACCGCGGATTCGGCGGAATGCACCACCGAACCTTCGGGGTCGTGGTGGACGGTGTCGGCTTTATCGCAGATGAGAAGTACGACGGCCCGGCGCGCGGACAATGCGGTGAGCGGCTCGTAGGTGGCATTCAGAAGCAACACCCGGCGCTTCAACCAGTTCGCGGCCTCGTTCTGGACGGGCGTGAGGTGTGGGATGTGGTGAGCGGGCTCACCGGTGCGATGGGCACCCGGATAGTGGTCGGACAAGATGTGCAGCGGAGTAGCCCCCGACCCACGATTGTGGACGTCGGCGGGCTGGAGTTGTCGGTGCGTCCTGGCCTCATGTGATCGGCCGTGCCGCTGCTTCATGGTGACCCCGGTTTCCTCGTAATCAAGATCATGTGGTATCTCGGCAGAGACTGCCACCCAGTTGACCATGGAACGCCCGCCATTGCACGGTGATTTCGCACAATGTCGGATGAACTGTGGTTGAAGGGCCGCCCGTTCGTGACGCGGGCACAATGGACGGCGGCAGATTGGCCCGATCGAGAGGACCCGATGAGTTCCGGCGAGCAGACAGCCACATCGTTCTACGAGGCGATCGGCGGGGGGGAAACATTCCGGCGGATCGTCGCGTCGTTCTATCGCGAGGTGGCGGCCGATGAGGTATTGCGCCCGCTGTATCCGGAGCAGGATCTCGGGCCGGCGGAGCGGCGCCTGCGCATGTTCCTCGAGCAGTACTGGGGCGGCCCGCGCACCTACTCCGAGGAACGGGGACATCCGCGGCTGCGGATGCGGCATATGCCGTTCGAAATCGGTCCGGTGGAGCGTGATGCCTGGCTGCGCTGCATGCGTATCGGTGTGGCGGAGATCGAACCGGCAATTCTGGATGACGAACATCGCAAGGCGTTGCTCGACTATCTGGAGATGGCGGCAAATTCGCTGATGAATGCGGCTTGGTGAAGCTTTTCCGCCAGGTTCGGGGTCAGGCCGAGGGTTTCGACTTGGGGTGTTAACGCTGGACATTTGCCAGCTCTTCTGGGCTTTGTTGAGCCTGGGCGAATTCACCGAATATTTTTGGCACTATTGCGGATGTGACTGATACACCTGCCGTGCCGGCATCGCCGGATCGCGCCGCCCAACCCTGGTGGCGGTCGGCCGTGTTCTACCAGGTTTATCCGAGGTCCTTCGCGGACTCCGACGGTGACGGGATCGGCGATCTCGGTGGCGTTCGTGAGAAGCTCGGCTACCTCGAACTGCTCGGGGTCGACGCGCTCTGGATCTGTCCGGTGATGCGCTCACCGATGGCCGACGGTGGCTACGACGTCGCCGACCCGCGCGATATCGACGCGTTGTTCGGCGGCATGGCGGCGATGGACGAGTTGATCGCCGAGGCACACGACCGCAACCTCAAGGTCACTATGGATCTGGTGCCGAACCACACCAGTGATCAGCACCCGTGGTTCGCCGCGGCGCTGGCCGCCGCACCAGGCAGTCACGAACGCGAGCGCTACATCTTCCGCGACGGCCGCGGACCCGATGGCGCCACGCCGCCGAACAACTGGCCGAGCGTCTTCGGTGGACCCGCCTGGACCAGAATCACCGAGCCAGACGGCACCCCCGGCCAGTGGTATCTGCATATCTTCGCGCCCGAACAGCCGGATCTGAACTGGCAGAATCCCGAGGTCGCCGCCGATTTCGAGCAGACGCTGCGATTCTGGCTCGACCGCGGCGTCGACGGCTTCCGCCTCGATGTCGCGCACGGTATGGCCAAACCGGACGGCCTGCCCGATATGGAACGCGTCGAAACAAAGATGCTTGTACACGACGACAGCGATCCACGATTCAATAATCCCCATGTGCACGAGATCCACCGCCGCATCCGCAAGGTGCTCGACGAGTATCCGAACGCGGTCTCGATAGGTGAGGTGTGGGTCGACGACAACACCCGCTTCGGCGAGTACGTCCGCCCGGACGAACTGCACTTGGCCTTCAATTTCCGCCTCGCCGAGACGGAATTCGCCGCGGATACGGTACGGGCCGCCATCGACAATTCGCTCGCGGCCGTCGCGCCGGTGGGCGCCGCACCCACCTGGACCCTGTCCAACCACGACATCGAGCGCGAGGTCACCCGCTACGGCGGCGGTCCTGTCGGAGTCGCGCGGGCCCGCGCGATGATCATGGTGGAATTGGCGCTGCCCGGCGCCGTCTTCATCTACAACGGCGCCGAACTCGGGCTGCCGAATGTGGATGATCTGCCCGAGGCGGTGCTCCAGGATCCGGTGTGGGAACGCTCTGGACATACCGAGCGTGGACGCGACGGCTGTCGGGTGCCGATACCGTGGGAGGGCGCTGCGCCGCCTTTCGGCTTCACCACGGCCGCGAAGTCCTGGCTGCCGATACCGCCGGAGTGGGCATCAGCCTCGGTCGAGGCGCAGTTGGAATCGCTGGATTCCACGCTGTCGCTGTACCGCCTGGCGATCGAATTACGCAGTGTCCGACCGGAATTCGCGGGTGCGCGGATCGAATGGTATGGCAGTCCGGCGGGTTGTCTGGCCTTCCGACGCCCAGGCGGACTGGTCTGTGTGCTGAATGCGTCGTCCGTGCCGATCTCCCTGCCGCCCGGTGACGTACTGCTCGCCAGCGCCTCGCCGGTGAACGGACAGTTGCCCGCGAATGCCGCCGCCTGGCTGGTGTGAACGAGCGCGGCGGGCGAAACGAAGTCGCAACGCGCATCGCGCACGACGGAGCCGAGCGCCAGCGAGGCGCAGTCGTGAGCGGACCAACACGAGTTCGACCACAGCGCGAACTACTACAGAGGATCGTCTACCGTAAGTCCGTGAGCATTCTCGAGACAGTGCTGATCTTCCTCGGCATTCCGCTGGTGATCTACGGCGCGATCGCCGGATTGTCGTTCCTCGGCAAGCCACTGCCCGGCGAGAAGCCGGTCCACTTCGACCTCGGTCAGAAGTGGACCCAGCCTGCCGTGCTGTGGAGTGCGACCGACGAGGTGACCGGATCGGGTCACCACACCGCTGAGTCGCATGGGCACCATGCGGCAATCGAATCCACCGAGGTGGAGCTGATCGGAGGCCGGGCAAGTGGCAAGTTCTAATTGGCCTGCGGTAATCGAATCCGAACTGCCGCACGGATCGGTGGTCACCAGCAGCGGCCGCGTCTCGGGTGTGCACGAGGCCGGCGCGGTGTTCAAGGAAGCTCCGTTCAACGATGACGAGCGGCTCACCATGGACAACGTGCTCACCGAGGCGACCCGCGCGACCAAGGTTCGCTTCAACATCTACATCGGCGATCTCGGCGCGGATCCGGCCGCCGGTGCGGACGCGGTCTTCCCCGCAACCCCCGAGGCCGCGCGTTCGGTGCTCATCGCGGTTTCGCCCAATGACAAGGCCATCGAGGTGCGTTCGGGCCATGAGGTCGCCGATCGCGCCAACGACCGCGTCTGCCAGCTCGGCGTCACCGCCGCGCTTAGCTCGTTCCGACAGGGCCAGCTCATCGACGGTCTGGTGTCGGCGATTCGGGTGATGGCCGCGGCAATCGGCCGCTGATCGTTCCCATCCGGCGCGTTCACCTCGGTTGAGGTGAACGCGCCGTTTGTATTTCAGCTGTGGTCGTTCAGCCTCGGGTGTCGAAGGCGCGGGCGCGCAGCGAGCGTTCGATGCCCGCCTTGCCCTCACTCACCAGGCGGCGCAGCGCCGGCGGATGGTCGTCGGCGAGGAATTTATCCGCCGCCGCCACGGCCTCCTCGCTGATCGCCCACGCCGGGTATAGCCCCACGACCACGGTCTGTGCGACCTCGCTGGAGCGGCGCTCCCAGACGGCGGGAACCTCGGCGAAATAGCGCTCCACGTACGGCGTCAGCAGTTCATCCTGGCCGTTGGGTGCGAAGCCGCCGACGATCGAGCGGGCGGTGATATTCGGGACCGAATCGTCGGTCATCACCGTCGTCCAGGCCTGCTCCTTCACCTCGGCGATCGGCCGGGCCGTCGCCGCGGCCGCGGCGTGCCGCTTACCCGCCGCGGTCGGATCGTTGGACAATTCCGTATCGATCGTGGGGGTTGCCAGACCGTCGGCATCGATCTCACCGGCAGCGGCGAGTGCGGTGACGAGCCGCCAGCGCAGATCGGTATCGACGGTCAGACCCGGGAGGCCGACCTTTGCCGGATCACCGTCGAGCAGTTCACCCAACACCTCGGTATGCCAGGCCGACAGCTTGGCACCGGTGAGTGCGTTGACGAAGGCGAGCTGGTGGTCCGAACCGGCCTCGGCCTCGCGGGCGAGTTCCAGCAGCCGGTTGGCGTATTCGGGCCAGCCGGTGGTGGTCGCCCATTCCGGATCGGCGTAGCTGCCGATCGCGGTATTGGCCTGCATCAGGAGCCGTTGCACCACACCGATTTCGGACTCGGCGCCGATGCCGCGCTGGACCAGTGCGACGAAATCGCGGGCCCGGAATTCGGCCTGCCTGGTCATCTCCCAGGCGGCCGACCAGGCCAGCGTGCGGGGGAGCGGTTCGGCGATATCGGCGATGCGGTTCACCAGCACGTCGAGCGAATCGGCATCCAGGCGCACCGAGCAGTAGGTGAGGTCGTCATCGTTGACCAGCACGAACTTGCCGCGCGGTACACCGACCAGTTCGGGGACATCGGTGCGCTCGGCGGCATCGAGATCGAGTTCGACGCGCTTGGTGCGCACCAGCTTTCCGTCTTGGTCGTCGTAGACGCCGATGGCGAGGCGATGGACGCGACGCTCGCCCGCACCGGGGGCCGCGCCCGCTTGGACGACGGCGAACGAGGTGAACCTGCCCTCGGTGTCGACCTCGAAATCCGGCCGCAGGATATTCAAACCGGTGGTCTTGAGCCACTGTGCGCCCCAGCCGGACAGATCACGGCCCGAGGACTGCTCCAGCGCCGACAGCAGATCGTCGAAAGTGGCATTGCCGAAGGCATGTTCGGTGAAGTAGGCGCGCAGACCCGAGAGGAACGGCTCCAGGCCGACATACGCGACGAGCTGTTTGAGTACGGAAGCGCCCTTGGCATAAGTGATTCCGTCGAAGTTGACCTCGACCGCGTGCAGGTCCGGAATGTCCGCGGCAATGGGATGGGTGGAGGGCAGCTGGTCCTGCCGGTAGGCCCAGGACTTCTCCACATTCGCGAAAGTGGTCCAGGCACTTGTATATTCGGTCGCCTCGGACTGGCACAGCACCGAGGCGAAGGTCGCGAACGACTCGTTCAGCCACAGGTCGTCCCACCACTTCATGGTCACCAGATCGCCGAACCACATATGCGCCATCTCGTGCAGGACGGTCTCGGCGCGGCGCTCGTAGGAAGCCCGGGTCACCTTGGACCGGAAGACGTAGTCCTCCACGAACGTAACGGCGCCCGCGTTCTCCATCGCGCCCGCATTGAACTCCGGGACGAACAGCTGGTCGTACTTGCCGAAGACGTACGGCACACCGAAGTTCGTGTGGTAGAAGCCGAATCCCTGTTTTGTCTCGGTGAACAGGCGCTCGGCGTCCATATGTTCGGCGAGTGAGGCGCGGCAGTAGATGCCGAGCGGGATGGTGCCGTGATCGTCGGTGTACGTGTCGGTCCATTCCGCGTACGGGCCCGCGATGAGTGCGACCAGATAGGTGCTCATCCTCGGGGTGGTCTGGAACAGGTGTTTGCCGGGATCGGCGAGCAGCGTATCGACCACGGCGGAGTTGGAGATGACCTTCCAGCTCGGCGCGGCGGTGACGCTGATATCGAAGGTGGCCTTGAGATCCGGCTGATCGAAACAGGCGAACATGCGCTTGGCATCGGCGGTTTCGAACTGCGAGTACAGGTAGACCGCGTCATCGGTCGGGTCGACGAAGCGGTGCAGGCCCTCACCGGTGTTGGAGTATTCACAGTCGGCCTCGACGATGAGCTCGTTGCGCTCGGCCAGACCGGTCAGGGTGATGCCCTTGGCTTCGTCGTAGTCGGCGACGTCGATCGGCGTGCCGTTGAGCACGGCAGAGCGGACCCCGCGGGCGACGATATCGATGAACGTGCTAGCGCCTGCGGTCGCGGTGAAGGTGACCGTGCTGCGTGAGAAAAAGGTCTGCTCGCCCGGCTGCCCTGCCCCGTCGGTCAGGTCGAGCTCGATGCGATAGTTCTCGACCTGCACTGTCGAGGCGCGTTCGATCGCCTGGTCGCGAGTCAGGTTCGGTGCGGACATGGGACTCCTTCGTGGTTCGAAGAACATGCGCGGGCGGCCCCCGGCGGGCACAACACTCACCACAATGCCACCTCGGTAAGGTTGCCCGCGCGGAACTTTTTCCCATGAACCCTATCGACCAGGATCGGAGCTGCGACGTGAAGCACATCCACGCCGGAAAGGTGCGCGACCTCTACGAGGACGGCGACACGCTGCTGCTCGTGGCGTCGGACCGGGTATCGGTCTACGACGTGGTGCTGCCGACGCCGATCCCGGATAAGGGCGCACTGCTGACCCAGCTGTCGAACTGGTGGTTCGAATACTTCACCGACGTGCCCAACCACGTGGTTTCCGCGACCGATGTCCCCGCGGAATTCGCCGGTCGCGGCATCCGCGTCAAGCCGCTGAAGATGCTGCAGGTCGAATGCATCGCCCGTGGCTATCTGACCGGGTCCGGGCTGAAGGAATATGAGCGCACGGGGACGGTTTCCGGCGTAGCACTGCCGCCCGGACTGCGCGATGGCGATAAGCTGCCCGAGCCGATCTTCACCCCGACCAGCAAGGCCTCCGAAGGCCACGACGAGCCCATCACTTTCGTGGATGTGGTGAACCAGGAGGGCCGCGAGGTTGCCGAGCGACTGCGCGACCTGACTCTCCAGATCTACACCCGAGGTGCCGCGCACGCCGCGGACCGCGGCGTCATCGTCGCCGACACCAAGGTTGAATTCGGTTGGGACGGTGACACTCTCACCCTCGGCGACGAGGTACTGACCTCCGACTCCTCCCGCTTCTGGCCTGCCGCCGAATGGGAACCCGGCCGCCCTCAACGCTCCTTCGACAAGCAGTTCGTCCGCGACTGGTCCACGTCTACCGGATGGAACAAGGAGTACCCGGGGCCGGAGATCCCCGCAGAGATCGTCGATGCGACTCGGCAGAAGTACATGGAGGCGTACGAGCTGATCACCGGGCAGACGTGGAGCGGCGTATCGCGCTGACGTCGGGCGTGCCGCTTTGACCGCCGGGACGTTGGGTCGTGCGCAGCGCGGACAATCGAGGTGATGTTGGAAAGCGCATTGTGCGCTGATTGTCGAGTGAGGCGGCGTACTGGGGTGGTCACCGGCAGCGGTTCGGTGGGTGGGTCAGGCGAGGTGCTCGGCTAAGCGGTCGAGATAGGGGCGTTGGCCGGTGCCGAGCTTCTCGCGGGCGGTGGTGAGGTCGAACCATTCGGCTCGGTCGATTTCGGGAAAGGTGGCGAGCCGACCGGATTTGGGTGGCCATTCCATTTCGAAGGTGCCAGGGACAACTGCGGATGGGTCCAGATCGCCCTCGACGGCCCATACGGTGAGGTCCTTGGTGGATTTGCCACTGCCGTAACGGACCTCGCCCAACGGCACCCGCTCGCCCGCCGGCACCGGCAGCCCGAGTTCCTCGAGGAACTCGCGCGCGGCGGCGACCTCGGCGCTCTCGTGCTCCGGCTCGAACTCACCCTTGGGAATCGACCAGGCCCCCGCATCCTTCCGCGCCCAGAACGGCCCACCCATATGCCCGATCAGCACCTCGACCGCACCGGAGCTCCGGCGGTACAACAGAATCCCAGCACTGAATTTGCCTGCCACACCGAGCAGTCTGCCGCCTCCCGCCGCCCGGGCGCGAACAAGACACGGTGGATCCAGTGATGGGTGGAGCCCGGGATTCCTTCACGCTTCCGCCCGGCGCGCCGCCCGTTCACGTTCCGAGTCTTCGCGTTCGCGCTGCTGGTGTTTCGACCGTTCCGCTCGGCCTCGGCATGTTGCCCGGAGATGTCGAGAGATTCGATTCCGGGTTGGGTCCGTTCGATCGCAGCGCGCTGGATGTGGTGATCGAGGTGCGGTCGAAGTGGCTCGCCAGTCGGGCCGACAAGAGGCAGGAGCGGATCGAGCGGCTGCACGCAGATATCGAGCAGGCCACAGGACTGGACGATTTCGGGGTCGACTTGTCCCTGCCGGTCGCCGCGTGGGACCAGAGCGAGCCAGACCGCCCGGCAGGTCAGTCTTGACTCGGACACGGCCGTGGTTGCTGGCTTTGCGGCGGGAAGACGGTGTCGGTGAGTTGCCAGTGCTGGGGTCAGGGGTGGTGGCGGAGGTGGGCGGCGCGGAGGGTTAGGTAGTTGCGTTCGGGGGTGCTGGTGGTGTGGTTGGCGGCCGAGATGTAGCTGGTGATGGCCGTTGGGAAGTCTCCTGCCATTTCGTGTAGGTGGCCGCGGACGGCGTCTAGGCGGTGATTGCCCGCCAACTGGTCTTCGAGGGTGTTCGCGAGTTCGAGACCGGCCTCGGGGCCGTGGACCATGGCGGTGGCGACGGCGCGGTTCAGGGTGATCATCGGGTTCTTGGAGATGCGCTCGATTATTTTGTAGAGGGCCAGGATTCGGCGCCAGTCGGTGTCCTCGGCGCGCAGCGCCTGTGCGTGTAGGACGGCGATTGCGGCCTGGATTTGGTAGGGGCCGGTGAGGCCCGAGGCGAGGGTGCCGGTCGTCAAGGTGATGCCCTCGGTGATCAGGTCGCGGTCCCATAGTGTGCGATTCTGTTCGGCGAGGGGGATCAGTTCACCGTGTGAGCCGGCGCGGGCGGCGCGGCGGGAGTCGGTGAGGAGCATGAGTGCAAGTAGCCCGGTGACCTCGGTGTCGTCGGGGAGTAGCCGGTGGATCGACCTGGTCAGGCGGATCGCCTCGTTCGAGAGGTCGGTTCGCTGGAGGTCGGGTCCGGTGGTGGTGGTGTGTCCCTCGTTGAAGATCAGGTACAACACATGCAGTACCGCGCCGAGTCGCTCGTGCCACTGCGCATCACCGGGCCGGGCGAATGGGCGGTCGAGGGTGGCCAGTTTCTTCTTCGCGCGTGTAATTCGTTGCGCCATGGTGGTTTCCGGCAGCAGGAAGGCATTGGCGATCTCGGCCGTGCCGAGCCCGCCGACCGCGCGCAGTGTGAGGGCGATGGCGCTTGCGGACGATAGTGCCGGATGGCAGCAGAGGAAGAACATGGCGAGTGTGTCGTCGCGGTCGACGGCTTCCGCGTCGGGTACGTCACGCTCGAAAACCGTTGTCTCCCTGCGTCGTCGAGCCACTTCGGTGCGCACGGCATCGGTCATCCGCCGCTGCGCGACCTGGATCAACCAGCCGCGCGGATTATCCGGTAAGCCATCGGCGGGCCATTGGGTCGCCGCGGCCAGCATTGCCTCCTGCAGGGCGTCCTCGGCAGCGTCGAAATCGCCGAATCGGCGTACCAATGTGCCGAGGACCTGTGGCGCGAGCTCACGCAACAGGTCCTCGATGGGCGGTTCGTGCATGGCTATTGTTCGGTCGCCGGAGCACCCATTACCGCGCGCACTTCGATGTACTCGCCGATCGGCTTTCCGCCCGGTCCGGGGGCCGCCGAAGCCTGTGCCGCGATCTCCAGCGCACGCTCCGGATTTTCCACATCGACAATCCAATATCCGGCCAGGAATTCCTTGGTCTCCGGGAACGGCCCATCGGTGATCACCGGCGCGGCGCGCCCGTCCGAACTGACCAGCCGTGCCTCGTCGGGGCCCGCCAGGCCCTGCGCGTCCACCAGTTCACCGGATTTGGCCAGCTGCGCGCCGAGGGCCCGCTGGAAGTCCATATGCGCCTGGATCTCCTCCGGCGTCCACTCGGTGATCGGGGCGTCGCAGTTGGCGGCGGGGCCATAGGTCTTGAGCAGCATGTATTTCATATCCGGTCTCCTGGTCTGCAATGCGCCTCGGTGGCGCGCTCGCGACGCGGTCGGAGCCCGCAATGTCCAATCGACGCATACTCGATAGTGACTCGCATCACAGTGGCGTGGACGTGTCGGCGAGCCTTTCCGGATCGACCTGCTGGCCGATCAACTCCTTGATCCGGTCGGTCACATCCCAGATGTTCACATTCATTCCTGCCAAGACCCGGTTATCGGCATCGAGCCAGAAGGCGACGAATTCGCGCTTGCCCACATCACCGCGCACCAGCACCCGCACGTACTCACCGCGTGCGGCGAAGCCGGTGTATTCCATGCCCAGGTCGTATTGGTCGGTGAAGAAGTACGGCAGGCGGTCGTAGGAGGCCGATTTGCCGAGCATGGTCTGCGCCGCTACGGCAGGTTGATTGAGCGCATTCGCCCAGTGCTCCACCCGAATTCGGCGCCCGAGGCGGGGATGCTGCGCGCTGGCGATATCGCCGACCGCCACGATATTCGGGTCACTGGTGATCAGGCTCGCGTCGACGAGGACGCCACCGTCGGTCGCCAACCCCGCGTTGACGGCCAGTTCGATATTCGGCCGCGCGCCGACCGCGACGAGTACCGCATCTCCCTCGATCACGGTGCCGTCGGTGAGTCGTACCCCGGTCGCCAGCTCCGCCTCCCCATGACGGGGTGTGATCGCCCCGGCCTGATCGGTGGTGATCGCCTCGACCTGCGCGCGGAACCGCAGGTCGACGCCGTGGTCGCGGTGCAGATCCGCGAAGACCCGCCCCATCTCGGGGCCCAGCGCCGCGAAGAGCGGCAATTCGGAGGATTGGACAATCGTGACTTCGACCCCGGCGGCGCGCGCGGCGGAGGCGACCTCGAGCCCGATCCAGCCCGCGCCGATGATGACCAGCCGCCGGGCCGACCTGAACAGATCGATCAGGCTGTCGGAATCACCGATGGTGCGCAGCGTGTAGACCTCGCGCGCATCCATGCCTGGAATCGGCAGACGGCGCGGTGTGGAGCCGGTCGCAAGTGCGAGCTTGTCGTAGCCGAGCGTCGAACCATCCGGCAGCGTCACGGTTTTCGCGCTCGGATCGATCGCGCCGACCTCGGTGCCGAGCCGGACGTCGATATGGTGATCGCGGTACCACTGGCCCGGATTGATCGTGAATTCCTCGAGCGATTTCTTGCCGGTGAGATGTTGCTTGGACAGCGGTGGCCGGTCATAGGGCAGATAATCCTCGGCGCTGATCAGCGTCACGGTTCCGGCGAAATCATTGGCGCGCAGCGCTTCCGCCAGTTTGGCCGCGGCCAGCCCGCCGCCGACGATGACGAAATGCTGATCAGAGGTCATAACGGACTCCTTCTCGGGAGGGAACCGAACGCCTGCGTGTCACCCTACTGGGACCCGAGGCCGCCTTTCCGGAAAATCGGCGTCCGGTCCGGGAACGAATCGCGCCCCCACGTGGTTGGCCACGAATAGTGACGCGGTTGATCCGCGCGATCCGTGCGTGCGATGGAGAGGAACAGGTCTGTGAGCGAGACGACCACCAAGAACGTTGCCGATTTCTGGTTCGACCCGCTGTGCCCCTGGTGTTGGATCACCTCTCGCTGGATCCTCGAGGTCGAGCAGGTCCGCGATATCGAGGCCCGTTTCCATGTGATGAGCCTGTCGGTGCTGAACGAGGGCAAGGAAGGACTGCCCCCGCAGTACGAGGAATTGCTCGCCACCGGCTGGGGTCCTGTCCGGGTCGCCATCGCCGCTGCGCAGGAGCACGGCGACAAGGTGCTCTCGCCGCTCTACACCGCGATGGGTACCCGCCTCCACAACCGTCGCGAAGAGTACGCGCGTGACTCCCGCGAGGAATCCCTCGCCGCGGTGATCGCGGATTCGCTCGCGGAGGTCGGCTTGCCCGCCGAACTCGCCGCGGCCGCCGAGAGCACCGAATTCGACGAGGCGTTGCGCAAGAGCCATCACGCGGGCATGGACAAGGTCGGTCCGGATGTCGGCACCCCGACAATCCACATCAACGGCAAGGCATTCTTCGGTCCGGTGTTGTCGCGGATCCCGCGCGGCGAGCAGGCGGGGAAGCTGTGGGATGCCGCGGTCACCCTGGCTGACTACCCGCACTTCTTCGAACTGAAGCGGACCAGGACCGAGGACCCGGTCTTCGACTGAGCTACGGCACGGGTTTCGGCGGCAACGCCGGAACCTCGCCGTAGTTGCTCGGGTACGAACCGGCCGGTGGCGCACCGGCCGGTCGACTCGGCCGCAGGAACAGCTTGCCGTGCCTGCTGCGGTCTCGCAGGGCCCACATCCGCCAGGTCAGCACCGGATGCGAGGACATGGCATTGCCGATCCAGACGAAAAAGCCCTTCTCGATCGCGGCTCGATCGGCCATTTCGTCGAAGCCGACCAGTTTGTTCAGGTACTTGCCCGCGGCGAGGGTGCTCATGGCGCCCGGTGCGCCGACGTGCCGGTTGCAGTAGCCGTGATTATCGGCGGTGTATTCCTGGGACCGGATCAGCGAGCTACCGACGATCGGCAGTGACGGCGCGACGAACATGCCGAGCTGACGCCAGTACGACGTGTGCCCGGCCGCGATATGCCCGACCTCGTGACCGATTATGAAGGCAAGGGCATCGGGTTCGCGTGCGGCGCCGCCGATTTCGAACAGATCGCTGTAGACCGCGACAAAGCGGCGGAACCCGTGACCAGAGGCGAAGGCATTGATCTGGCCGTTGCCGAGCACGACGTAAGCGTCCGGCACCTTGGCCATCCCGAATCGGGCCGCCGCCTCGACCACCAGCTGATAGCCCTCCGGAAACTGGGTCGGCGACATCTTGACACCATTGACCCGCATGGTCGCGTACGTCATACCGCGCAGGAACCAGACCACGATCGGCGCGAAGACCAGGATGATGAGGTAGATACTCGGCAGCTTGCGATCCAGGACCAGATCGATGCACGCCGCGACCGCGATCAACATCGCGAGCGTGGTGATCACGCAGACGACGACCAGCAGTGGAATCTCCCACGGGTGCCGTGCGGGCATGCCGTAGGGGGACAGGCCGCGCGGCTGTCGCTGCGGGGGCGTACCCGGCGGGACCGGGGCCACACCGTATCCGTACGGTGTGGCTCCGTACTGGGACGTGGGGATTCCATACGGTGCCGCCGGGTATTGCGGCGACGACGGATACCAGGGCGGTTCACTCGGTGTGGCGGTCACGTCCTGAGCCTGCGCCCATCCGCCCAGAGCGGGATAGGGATCGGCGGGTCCGCCCGCCGGCTGGGGCGGCTGGGAGTCGTGCGGTTGCATGCGATGAACTCTATGCATTTGCCGGGGACGAGGTTCGGTGCCGTCGGGGTGGATTCACATCAGTCAATTCGTTGTGGGCGTCAAACGGTGTTGATGGTGGCCGCGCGGCCCTGTCGCGGCTTCGCGAAACACGCCTGACACAATCGCTGCCATGCGCGTATACCTGGGTGCCGACCATGCCGGTTTCGAACTGAAGAATCACGTCAAGGCCCATCTGGAGCAGGCGGGCCACGAGGTCGTCGACTGCGGCGCCCTCGAATACGACGCGCAAGACGACTACCCAGCCTTCTGCATCGAGGCGGCCCGCCGCACCGTGGCCGACCCGGGCAGCCTCGGCCTGGTCTTCGGCGGCAGCGGCAACGGTGAGCAGATCGCCGCGAACAAGGTGCCCGGCGCCCGCTGCGCCCTGGCCTGGAGTGTGGAGACCGCCCAGCTGGCCCGTGAGCACAACAACGCCCAGCTGATCGGTATCGGCGGTCGCATGCACTCCACCGAGGAGGCGCTGGCGATCGTGGACGCGTTCATCTCGACCAAGTGGTCCGAGGAGCCGCGCCACCAGCGCCGCATCGACATTCTGGCCGAGTACGAGAAGACCGGTGTGCCTCCGGCGGTTCCGGCCTACTGACGCACACCACTGGCGAAATCCGCTGTCTCGCAAGCCGAGGCGAGACAGCGGCCGGAGAGGATCTCTACCTGCGATGCCCGAGGGTCATACGCTGCACCGGCTTGCGCGACTGCATCAACGACGGTTTGCCGGGGGTGTGGTGCGCGTCTCCAGTCCGCAGGGCAAGTTCGCCTCCGGTGCCGGGCGCGTCGACGGACAGGTGCTGACGCGCGCCGAAGCGTGGGGCAAACACTTGCTGCACCACTACGAGTCGGGTCTGGTCGTGCACGTGCACCTCGGTCTGTACGGGGTGTTCACCGAGGTGCCACTGCCGATGGGCGAGCCGGTCGGACAGGTGCGGATGCGGATCGTCGGTGACGCGTCGGCCGACGATCGCCTGTACGGCACCGATTTACGCGGCCCGACCGCCTGCGAGGTTTATACGCGCGCCGAGGTGGCGGCGCTGACCGAGCGCCTCGGCCCGGATCCGCTGCGGCGTGGCGCCGATCCCGAACGGGCCTGGCGGCGAATCCATCGCTCCCGCAGGCCGATCGGTGCACTGCTGATGGATCAGCAGGTGCTTGCCGGTGTCGGCAATGTGTATCGCGCGGAACTGCTTTTCCGGCACGGTATTTCGCCTCGGCGACCGGGTACCGCGCTGAAGGCCGCGGAATGGGACGCGATGTGGACCGATCTGGTCGCGCTGATGCGAGTGGGCGTACGGGTCGGCAAGATGGTCGTCGTCCGGCCCGAACACGATTACGGCGAACCGTCCTACGCCCCCGACCGCCCCCGCACCTACGTCTACCGCCGCCCCGGCGCGCCTTGCCGCCTCTGCGGCACACCCGTCGCGCAGACCGTGCTCGAGGGCCGGAACCTCTTCTGGTGCCCTGCCTGTCAGGCCGGCTGAATCGCTGTTGGTCGCATTGCGCCCCGTTCGAATCCGTGCAACCGGCAACTCGCGCGGAGTGCATGATTTCGCGTGAGGGTGCTGGATTGTGGATCCGGCCCTCGGTTCGGTCATCGGCGGAACCGCGCTCTGTCCGTGTCCGGCGATGAATTCCGCAGCGGTCTCGGAGCTAAGCGGAGGTGTCGCCGACGCATGGCGCGGGAACGTCTATCTGCCTTGTGCGGATGTACAGGACGGCGAGGCCATCGATAGCGATGCAAGGAGATCGCCGACCAGCAAAGGTTTCGGATTGCAGCTCCGACTTGGCGGACCATCGCCATCGGGCCATCGGGCCATCGGGCCATCGGGCCATCGGCTGACCGGACCGGCCCTCTGGTCGTGCGTACCGATGCGGTGCACGGGGACCAGGGTCCCGTGCCGGTCAGCCCGCGACGGCCTTGATTTCGGGTTTATCGGAGTCGGCGAGGGCGAAGCGGCGCCCGCCCGCTGTCTTGGCTGAATACATCGCGCGATCGGCGCGACGCAGCAAATCGGTGAAATCGCAGGAGTCGCCCGGCAGACAGTAGGCGGTGCCGACACTGGCCGAAACCGGGACCGGGCCGGCCGTCGACCACACCGGATCCCGCAGTGCGGCCACGATCCGATGCGCGATCTCGCCGAGGGTGTTGTGCAGTGAGTTGGTGGCGAGTACGAACTCGTCACCGCCGTAGCGGCAGATGACGGTGTCCGGCGGACAGAGCCCGCGCAGCCTTCGTGCCAGCTCGACCAGCACCTCATCGCCGACGGCGTGTCCGTAGTTGTCGTTGATCTGCTTGAACCGGTCCAGGTCGATCAGCAGCAGGCCGACGCCGCGGTTCGGATCGGCCGTCATCAGCCGCACCTTGTCCTGTAGCAGCGTCCGGTTTGCCAGATCGGTGAGCGCGTCGTGCGTGGCCTCGTGCCGCAGCCGATGCTCCAGCGCGGCGATCTCCTGCACTCGCAACGACACCGCGGCCGAAATATGTTGCTCCCGTTGGGCCAGCGCCCGTTCCTGCAGTGCCTGGGCATAGCTGTCGATGGCCTGGCTGGCAACCAGTGGCCAGCGCGTGGCGACCAGCGACCCGGGCGCCCCCGCCGGGAACCCGAGCAGCCAGCGGGTGGCCTGGGCCAGCATTCTGGTCCGCTCGAACGGCGCCTTGACCAGTCGCGCCCCCAGCATCCGTGCCTCGGGCACCGGAAAGGGCTCGGACCTGGCCAGCCACAGTAGCCGCTGGATGATCTCGGCCAATACCGGCTGTAACTGTTGTGGTGACGCGTGCGATCCCGGTTCCGCGCAGACCGCGCGCGCCCAATCGCCGGCCATCTTCGCCACGCGTGGCTCGGTATCCGCAGACATCGCCCTCACCCGCCACGGGTGATGTCGGTACCCGGGTGCACTGTTCCCACGCAGGTGCCGGCGTCACCCCGATCGTTCCCACTGCTACGCGGTTGTGTCCACCTCGCTTGGTGCACGCTCACCGCCCCCTTTCCAGATACCCCCGTCCGGCAAAAAGGATCCTAGCAAGCCACTCGGCACTGAAAAACGCCGTTTTATAACGAGTTATCGGTACCTCGCGAATGGCGATCGGGTATGACATCGCGGCCGCGTCACCGGCGTTACACATCCATTCTGTTCGCCGGGAAGTCGCGGACCGGCACGCCGACGGCGCGCCGAAGCGGGCGGTTTCCGGCTGGATCGGCGACCCGACCTATCTGTGATAGCAATCAGCTATCATTCGCGGCTGGGATGTTGGCCACGTCTGCGCGGCAACGGCCCCGCTGACCGGTGCGATGGGGGCTGATTGGCGTTTCCCGCGCCCGATTCGGTACAGTCGGTTCGCACACGACATCATGGCGATCCCATCAGATGTCGTATGCCTGCGGGTGTAGTTCAATGGTAGAACCTCAGCCTTCCAAGCTGATGGTGCGGGTTCGATTCCCGTCACCCGCTCCACGCAGGATTCATCCTCGTCGGCACCGTCCTTCGCCGCGAGATCACGGGGTGTAGCGCAGCTTGGTAGCGCATCCGCTTTGGGAGCGGAGGGTCGCAGGTTCAAATCCTGTCACCCCGACAGCATCAGCAGGTCGAAGGCCCTTTTCGCCGACCTGCCGGGATTCGACTTCGCGACACGGTTTCATGCGTCGGCGTATACGTTCGGCACGGCGGTGTAGTCGGTCGCCTGCTTCGGGCGATGAAGTGGCGCCTGGCAATGTGGGCGTACTTGTGTGCCAGTTGGTTTCACTGCGGACCAGGTCCCGGCGACAGTAAGCGGCGGCGGTGTGGCCGGAGTGGTTTGCTGATAGTCGCACCTGTGGATAGCCAGTGCTTCGCTCCGGCGTGTTCCGGTGCCGAGAAACTTCGGCTCGCGACATCACCACCTCCAGTGCGCGGTGCCGTAGGACTGCTCGAACTCCCGCACTCGGTCCGGTTGTTGCGCAGCAAGAAGCCCACATCGGTCGCGGGCCGAGCCGCGCCCTCCGGCGGTGTGCAGGTCGACAGCATCTGGCGATCGTCGCCGAGCCGCACACCGCACGCAAGGACCTTTCGTATCAGAGACTGACGTTCGGCCAGGCCCAGTTCGCCACCGCCGGAATGTCTTCGCCGTGCTCGCGCGTCCAGGCGCGGGCTCGCCAGCGGGCGTCAACCATCTCCTGCCGCAGCCCCGCCGCCTTCTCCCGCAAGGTCGCAACCCGATCTATCACATCCATGACCAGGTGGTATCGGTCCAGATCGTTCAGCATCACCATATCGAAAGGTGTTGTCGTGGTGCCTTTCTCCTTGTATCCACGCACATGCAGCTCGCTGTGGTTGGTGCGCCGGTAGGCGAGTCGGTGGATCAACCACGGGTACCCGTGGAATGCGAAGATCACCGGACGATCCAGGGTGAAGAGCGCGTCGAACTCGCTGTCGGACATGCCATGTGGATGTTCGTCGGATGGTTGCAGTCGCATCAGGTCGACCACATTGACCACCCGCAGCCGCAGTTCCGGCAGACGTGCGCGCAGAATCGCCGCCGCCGCAAGCGTTTCCAGTGTCGGCACATCCCCGGCACAGGCGAGCACGACATCAGGCGTGGTGCCCGGCTCGTCGTTTTGCCCGGCCCAGTCCCAGATCCCGGCACCGCGCGCGCAGTGCACGGCGGCATCGGAAACCGAAAGCCAATCCGGCTGCGGCTGTTTCCCCGCGACTACCACATTGACGTAATGGCGGGAACGCAGACAGTGATCGTAGGTCGACAGCAGCGTATTCGCGTCCGGCGGCAGATACACCCGCACGATCGATGCCTTCTTGTTCAGCACCACATCGAGGAATCCGGGATCCTGATGGGTGAAGCCATTGTGATCCTGCCGCCAAACATGTGATGACAGCAGATAATTCAGACTCGCGATGGGGCGCCGCCACGGGACCGCCGCGCTCGCGTCCAGCCATTTGGCGTGCTGGTTGAACATCGCATCGATGATGTGGATGAATGCCTCGTAGCAGGTGAACACACCATGCCTGCCGGTCAGCAGATAACCCTCGAGCAGCCCCTGGCACATATGCTCGGACAACACCTCGATCACTCGGCCGGTGCGATCGAGATCCACATCGAATTCGCCGATCTCGGCCTGCCAATTTCGTCCGGTGACCTGCAAAATGTCCTGCAGTCGATTGCTGGCCAATTCATCGGGTGCGAAAGTCAGGAAGTTATCCGCATTGTGCGCGGTGACATCGCGCAGCCAGGCGCCGAGTACCCGTGTGGCCTCGTGGTGGCTCGCGCCCGGCTTGTGGACCTCGACGCCGTAGGAGCGCCAATCGGGCAGCCGCAGATCCCGAACGAGCGTGCCCCCGTTGGTAATCGGGTTCGCGCTCAGCCGCCGATCACCAGCGGGCACCAGGTCGAGCAGCGCCGATACCGGTCTGCCCGACTCATCGAAGAGCTGTTCGGGCCGATAGGAACGCAACCACTGCTCGAGCACCGCCCGATGCCCGTCATCGGTACGCGCGGCCGCCAACGGTACCTGATGCGCACGGAAGGTGCCCTCGACCGGATCGCCGTCGACCACCGGCGGGCAGGTCCACCCCTTCGGTGTGCGCAGCACGATCATCGGCCAACTCGGGCGTGCACCATCGGTCCCCGCGCGGGCGGCCCGCTGGATCTCCGCGATGCGATCCAGGGCGGTGTCCACGGCAGTCGCCATCTCTTGATGCACGGCCGCGGGGTCACTGCCCGCGACGACGATCGGCTCGTAGCCGTATCCGCGCAGCAGCATCAGCAATTCGGATTCCGGAATGCGCGCCAGGATGGTCGGGTTGGCGATCTTGTACTGATTCAGCGCGAGAACCGGCAGTACGGCGCCGTCGCGCACCGGATTGAGGAATTTGTTGGCATGCCAGCTGGTGGCCAGCGGCCCGGTCTCCGCCTCACCGTCGCCGACCACGCAGAACACCGTCAGATCCGGATTATCCAGCGCCGCACCGAACGCGTGCAGCAGCGAATAGCCGAGCTCACCGCCCTCGTGGAAGGAACCGGGCGTCTCGGGCGCACAGTGACTCGGCACGCCGCCCGGGAAGGAGAACTGTGCGAACAGCGCGCCCATCCCGGTCTCGTCCTGTGACACATGGCTGTACAGCTCGGAGTATGTCCCCTCCAGCCATGCGCAGGCATTCGGGCCCGGCCCGCCGTGTCCGGGCCCGGCCACGAAGACCGCGTTCAGATCGCGCTGCCGGATCGCTCGATTCGCGTGCACCCAAACCAGATTCAGGCCGGGCACGGTGCCGAAGTGTCCGAGCAGGCGCGGTTTGATGTGTTCGGCCCGCACGGGTTCGCGCAACAGCGGATTGCTCGTCAGATAAATCTGGCCCACCGCCAGATAGTTCGCGGCCCGCCACCACGCGTCGAGCGCTTCCAGCTCCGCGTGATCGAGCGGGCCTGGCACATCCGCGAGCCCATACGGCCGCGGCGCGACGGTCGCACCACCACTGCTTCCGACATTGTCGGCCGAGGTATCGCTCTGGGTACCAATCATCTGCGTCATGCGACGACTCTCCTCACACTCGGGCATCGGAAGCGGCACCTGGAGGGACCGCCTGTCACCGGGTCCTGCACGGTTGCCGACGTCGATCGATAACGCCGGATGGAGAATTCACCGTCAGCCTACCCAGGCCGGGCCCCGCCGAATCGGTTCTCACGGTCCCGCGCCGGTGGTGGGTCCGTCTGGTGCCGGATGTCATGTGATCCGGTGCCATCTGTCGTCGCATTACCCGGCTGGGCCGAGACGAGTCGCAATGGATTATGGTCCGCCGCATGCAAACACTGCGCAGGATCATCGGTATCGGCACCATTGCCGCGGCGACATTCGCGCTGGCCGCCTGCGGCTCGGACGATGGCAAGGGCTCGACTTCCACCACGTCATCGGCCGCCGCATCGGCGCAGCCAACCTTCGGCAAGCTGCCCGCGCAGAACACCGGTGCCGCGTGCACCGCCGACGACATCGTGGTGGTCGGCGGTTTCGGCGCCGCGCCGATGATCACCATCCCGGACACCTGCACCCCGCCGACCCAGCTCGTCGTCAAGGATCTGGTTCCCGGCAGTGGGCCGGGCGCGGTCGCCGGTCAGCCGCTCACGATGAACTACACGCTGATCACCTGGTCGGATAAGAAGAAGCTGGACAGCTCCTTCGATCGCGGCAAGCCCTTCCAGCTGACGCTGGGTGCCGGACAGGTCATTCCGGGATGGGAGCAGGGTCTGGTCGGTGTGCAGGCGGGTGCGCGGCGGCTGCTGATCATCCCGCCGAACCTCGGTTACGGCGCGGGCGGCAATGGCGTCAAGCCGAACGAAACGCTGGTCTTCGTCACCGACGCGGTCGCCGTCGGCAAGTAATCGCGGCGCGGGGGTCGGCGGCGGTGGTGCTGCCTGCAGCCCGCCGCTACGGGTCAACTAACCTGGTCGAGATACGCACGTCGAGCCGTGCGGCGATTTCGCTCGTGATTACCCCCAGCAAGTCGGCGACAAGCAAGTCGACCAGGACCAACGAACAAGGAGCATGTCCGTGAAGAGCACCGTCGAGCAGCTGAGCCCGACCCGGGTCCGGATCAACGTCGAGGTGCCTTTCGAGGAGCTGAAGCCGGACTTCGACAAGGCCTACAAGGCGCTGGCCAACCAGGTTCGCATCCCCGGGTTCCGTCCGGGCAAGGCCCCGGCCAAGCTCATCGAGGCCCGCCTGGGGCGCGGCGCGATCCTCGAGCAGGTCGTCAACGATGCGCTGCCGGGCCGCTACAGCGAGGCCGTCACCACCTCCGAAGTCAAGGTCATCGGCCAGCCCGAGATCGAGATCACCAAGATCGAGGACGGCCAGGAGCTGGCGTTCACCGCCGAGGTCGACGTGCGTCCGGAGATCACCCTGCCGGCCTACGACGGCATCGAGGTGACCGTCGACTCGTTCACCATCGGTGACGAGGACATCGAGGAGCAGCTGCAGTCGCTGCGCCAGCGTTTCGGCACCCTGACCGGCGTGGAGCGTCCGGTCCAGAACGGCGACTTCGTCTCCATCGATCTCTCCGCCACCGTCGACGGCGAGGATGTGCCCGAGGCAGCCACCACCGGCTTGTCCCACGAGGTCGGCTCCGGCCAGCTGATCGAGGGCCTGGACGAGGCGCTCATCGGGCTTTCGGTCGACGAGTCCAAGGAATTCACCTCCAACTTGGTCGCCGGTGAGCATGCGGGCAAGGAAGCGGTCATCACCGTCACCGTGCGCTCGATCAAGGAGCGCGAACTGCCGGAGGCCGATGACGACTTCGCCCAGCTGGCCAGCGAATTCGACACCCTCGACGAGCTGAAGGAAGACCTGCGGAACCGGGTCGAGCGCGTCAAGAAGGTCGAGCAGGCCGGTCAGATCCGCGACAAGGTGCTGGAGACCCTGCTGGAGCAGGTCGAGGTGCCGCTGCCGGAGGCGGTCGTGCAGGCCGAGATCGACGCTGTGCTGCACGATGCCGTGCACGGCTTCGACCACGACGAAGCCAAGCTCGCCGAGGCGCTCGAGGCGCAGGGTTCCAGCCGCGAGGAATTCGACAAGGACACCAAGGAGTCCGCCGAGAAGTCGGTGAAGACCCAGCTGCTGCTGGATGCCATCGCCGAGGCGGACAACACCCAGGTCGGCCAGGAGGAGCTCACCGAGCGGATCCTCTTCCAGGCGCAGCGCTACGGCCTCTCGCCCGAGCAGTTCATCCAGCAGGTGCAGCAGGCGGGCCAGCTCGGCGCGGTCTTCG
>FTJU01017516.1_pt1 | contig 28475 bp, 23 predicted proteins | sample 1658961 | NCBI WGS metagenome assembly FTJU01 (sample SAMEA3914878, study PRJEB12502) | metagenome | biome: forest; material: soil | place: USA | collected 2012-03-12 | depth 0.3 m | reverse complement strand
AGGCCCAGCACCGCAGTGCCGAGATCGCCGAAATCGCCAAAGAGCGCGGACCCGAACTCGCCACGACCGCACGGGAACGCGGCGCGCACCTCGCCGAAATCGCCCAGCACCGCGGGTCAGAACTCGCCGACCTCGCCAAGGAACGCGGACCCGAACTCGCCACGACCGCACGCGAACGCGGCGCCGAACTCTCGGACAAGGCACAGAAACGCAGTGCGCGCTTGGCCAAGAAGGCCCAGCACCGCAGTGCCGAGATCGCCGAAATCGCCAAAGAGCGCGGACCCGAACTCGCCACGACCGCACGGGAACGCGGCGCGCACCTCGCCGAAATCGCCCAGCACCGCGGGTCAGAACTCGCCGACCTCGCCAAGGAACGCGGACCCGAACTCGCCACGACCGCACGCGAACGCGGCGCCGAACTCTCGGACAAGGCACAGAAACGCAGTGCGCGCTTGGCCAAGAAGGCCCAGCACCGCAGTGCCGAGATCGCCGAAATCGCCAAAGAGCGCGGACCCGAACTCGCCACGACCGCACGGGAACGCGGCGCGCACCTCGCCGAAATCGCCCAGCACCGCGGGTCAGAACTCGCCGACCTCGCCAAGGAACGCGGACCCGAACTCGCCACGACCGCACGCGAACGCGGCGCCGAACTCTCGGACAAGGCACAGAAACGCAGTGCGCGCTTGGCCAAGAAGGCCCAGCACCGCAGTGCCGAGATCGCCGAAATCGCCAAAGAGCGCGGACCCGAACTCGCCACGACCGCACGGGAACGCGGCGCGCACCTCGCCGAAATCGCCCAGCACCGCGGGTCAGAACTCGCCGACCTCGCCAAGGAACGCGGACCCGAACTCGCCACGACCGCACGCGAACGCGGCGCCGAACTCTCGGACAAGGCACAGAAACGCAGTGCGCGCTTGGCCAAGAAGGCCCAGCACCGCAGTGCCGAGATCGCCGAAATCGCCAAGGAACGCGGACCCGAACTCTCGAAGAAGGCACAGAAGCGCGGCGCGCGCTTGGCCGAGAAGGCGCAGCGGCGCGCCAAGAAGGCCCAGCCGCAGGTCGACAAGGCGCTGCGTCGTCTCGATGAAGCTCAGGAGCGAGTGACTCTCGCGCAGGATCGGATCGCGCAGGCCCGTGCCCGGGTAGAGGCGCGGCGCCGCTGATTTCGCGCGGACCCTACACCGGCGCAGCACATCCCGGTGTGGGGTCCGCGAGTGCCGCGGCCAAAGAGCCGACGCGGCGGAAGCTCGTGGCAAGTCCGGTGAGCTCGATGGCCCGATCGACACAACGCACCGTGGTGATCAAAACCATTCGGCGGTTGTCCTTTTCGGCCGCCACCTGGGCCTCGATCAGGGTCGCCAGTCCGGCGGCAGCGAAGAAGGTGACCGGCGACAGATCGACGATTGTGATCGAGCCCCGAGAACCGAAGGCACGCAATAGCTTGTCCCGCAGTCGCGGCGCGGTCCACAGATCGACCTCGCCCGCGACGACTACCAGCGTGACATCGCCACGCGGATGGCTCACCGTGAATTGGATGATTCGAGGCCCGGGCACGGTCGAGATATCGACGCGTTCATCGTATTCCGGTTCGTCACGGTCAGCGGGTCTACCTGCCGGATAAGCGAAATGGGTCGACATGCGCTCTCCTGCGGTCCAGTCGGACCTGTTCCACAAGTCAAGCAGGTTCGGCTGGGCATGTACAGGGATGATGCGCGCCACACGGTAACAGATGCGAAAATTTTCCGGGAACCAGGGCGTGCGGCCATACGACCAAGTGTTCATGCCCATAATACGTGCCGCGGTGCTGGCCATGGCGGTCGGCACTCTCGCCGTCACCGGATGTTCGACCACGGTCACCGAATCCGCGTCCACCACACCCGCCGCGGCGACCGAGGGCATCACGAAATATCCCGTCACCGTGGAGAACTGCGGTACGAACTACACCTTCACCGAGGCGCCGAAGCGGGTCGTGGTGATGAACGGCGGTTCCATCGGCGAGGTTTCGTCGCTGGTCGCACTCGGTGTCGCGGACCGCGTCGTCGCCAACGCCCAGTCCTACGGCGCCTCCGATGTGTCCGGCCGTGCCGATGCAATCGGGGCGCTGCCGAGCGGCGGTATCACCCCGAACAATCTGCAGGACATACGTCGCGAGGCCATGCTCGCCCAGCATCCCGATTTCGTCATCTCTACCGGAGGTGGCGGCTTCTCCGCCGATCTGGGTTTCGCCACCCGCGCCGAACTTTCCAGCGCAGGCGCGAATACCTATGTGCCCCGGACCAATTGCGGTGTGACCGGTGCGGTCACCGGCACGCCGACCATCCAGGACAGTTACGCCATGCTGCGCGATTTCGGCACCATCTTCGATGTACCCGGCCGCGCGGAAAAGCTCATCGAGGACACCGAGCGAAAGATCGCCGAGACCTCCGCGCGCGTGGCGGGACAGCCCACGAAGAATGTGCTGATCATCTTCCCGAGCATGGGTATGGGCGATGGGGGTGATTTCTCGGCCATTGCGGCGGGCGGCATCTGGAACGACATTATCGGCACGGCCGCTGCCGTGAATCCGTTCAACCGCACGGACGGAACCACTTTCGTTACGATCAGCAAGGAACAACTCGCCGTCACTCCGGTCGATGGACTCGTCATGGTCGACTACCGCAATCCCGATGTCGACGGCGCGGCCAGACGGATCCTGGAGCAGTTTCCGCAGTGGAACGCGAGCAAGAACACCAACTACACGGTGCTCGCGGATTCGATCTACTTCGGTCCGAGCAATGACATCGCGGTGGACAAGATCGCCAGACTCGTACATCCCGAACAGTTCCGTTAACGCATCTTCCGCTCGAGGCGGGGGATTTCACGCTCGGACCGCAAACCCACCAGCCACCCGACGGAGGTGATCGGATTGTCTGACGTCGTCAACATGTGTGTGGCCGCGCGCTGCCACAGCCAGAATCACTCTGGCGGCGTCCCGACAGGCGGTAAACCCACATGCCTGGGCATCGAAGGTTCGTTCGGCGAGTTCGAGGGGCTGCTCGGCTCTCGCAAAACACCCCCGACCCGAGAACCCGATTAGGAGGACGGCGGTTCCCCACCCTCGTGTACGAGGGACACTCCGCGCCAAACATCTGATGACGAGCACGCTTCGACCACGCCGGTTATTGGCGACAACACCCCTGCCCATCGCGATTGCCGTCGCCTCGGCAATTCTGCTCGCGGTCATGCTGGTGTCCATCGGTTCGGGATCGGTGACAGTGTCGATTGCCGACACTGTCCGAGTCATCCTGGCCCACTTATCCAGTAGGGCACCGGATGTCGGGTTCACCGTGGACCAGATCGTCTGGAACTATCGCCTCCCCCGGGTCATCCTCGCCGCACTGTGCGGCTGCGGTTTATCGATCTCAGGAGTGATTCTGCAAGCGCTGGTGAGCAATCCGCTCGCTGATCCGTACGTGCTCGGCTTGTCCTCCGGCGCCGCGCTCGGTGCGGTGACGGTAATCGTCAGCGCGGGTGCGGCACTCGGCGGTATCGGCGTCTCGGCCGCGGCGTTCATCGGCGCAATCGGCACCGCCGCACTGGTTTTCGCACTCGGGCAGCGGCGCGGCACACTTGTCCCTACCCGCCTGGTGTTGGCCGGCGTCGCGGTCGGCTATCTACTATTGGCGGCGACGAACTACCTCCAGCTGCGTGCTACACCGAATGAGCTGCGCGCCGTGATGTTCTGGACCATGGGCAGTGTCTCCGGTGCGAGCTGGTCCCGCCTAGGACCGGTCACCGTGGTGGTTCTCGTGGTCGTCGCCGTCGTATTGGCCTTCGGCCGACGCCTCAACGTGCTCGGCACCGGGGACGAACAGGCGACCGCGCTCGGTGTCGACGTCCGTACCACGCGGATCATCCTGCTGGTGCTGGCGTCCCTGCTGACCGGCGCGCTGATCGCGGTGGCGGGCGGAATCGGCTTCGTAGGCTTGGTGATTCCGCATCTGGTGCGCCTGGCCTTCGGCATCGACCACCGCCGGGTACTGCCCCTGGCCGCATTGGTCGGCGCGGCCTACCTGGTCCTGGTCGACCTGTTGTCGCGAACCGTCGACGCGCCCAACGAACTCCCGCTCGGCATCTTCACCGCCGCCTTCGGTGCGCCCTTCTTCCTCTGGCTACTCCGCCGCGACGGAGGTCCGTCATGACCGGGCACCCCACCCATGCACCCGGAGCTGGGCACGCAGATGAGACATCGTGTGCCCGGTTCGCCGAATTGTCGGTGGTAGGGGTCAGCATTGCGGTCGGAGGTGCGCGGGTACTGGATGCGGTGACGATGCATGCGGTGCCGGGAACATTGGTGGGGGTGGTGGGTCCGAATGGGAGTGGGAAGACGACACTGTTGCGAACCATTTATCGGTCGCTGCGACCCGAGCGCGGGGTGGTGCTGATCGATGGCGCCGATATCACCACGATGTCGGTGCGTGCGGCGGCACGCACCACGGCCGCCGTACTCCAGAATGGTTCGGGCGCACCGGAATTGACCGTCGCGGAGCTGGTCGCCCTGGGCCGCAATCCGCATCATGCGCTATTCAGCCGGGATACCGCCGCCGATCATGCGGCGATCGCGGATGCTATGGCACGCACCGGTGTCATCGAGTACGCCGACCGTCCGATCGGCTCGCTATCGGGTGGCGAGCGTCAGCGGGTGCTGTTGGCGAGGGCGCTCACCCAGCAACCGCGTCTGCTCGTGCTCGACGAATTGACCAACCATCTCGATGTGCGCGCCCGATTCGAACTGCTCGACCTGGTTCGCGCGACCGGTATCACCACGTTGGCCGTGCTGCACGAATTGGATCTGGCGGTGCGCTGCTGTAATCGGCTGGTCGTGCTCGATCACGGCAAGGTCGTCGCGGCAGGTGCGGTGCTCGAGGTGATGACGCCCGAGTTGCTGCGGGATGTCTTCGGTGTCAATGCCACTACCGAGCGACACGACGACGGCGTCATCCGATTGCATTACGCCGCAAAGCCTTTGGCCGCTCAGTAGACAGCAGCAGCTACGCTCGGCATTCGCTGCTCCGGGGAGCCGCGGCGGCTGCACCGCACCAACGCATCCGCCCTGATACCGGCGACACACCGAGGCGGCCGCGCAGCTGGGCGCGCTCGCGAGTCGTTACTTCGAGAAGTTGCGACGACCGCACCGCGCTCATGCATCCCGCCGAAATAGTGGCGGCATACCGAGGCGGCGGCGCGGCGGGGCGGCTCCGGCAATCATGGGACGACTTACCGGCGAATCGGCCGGGGTCAGCCGCTGGCGCGGTGCTTACCACCGAAGCGCGCCGCGGCGACGAGGTCTTCACGGGCACGTGCCACTCGTGACCGCACCGTGCCCACCGGACATCCGCATACGGCCGCCGCCTCGGCATACGACAACCCGAGCGCCTGCGTCAGCACCAACGCCTCCCGGCGCTCCGCGGACAGATCCTCGAGCAGCAGTTTCAGCTCGACAATGCCGGCGAGCCCGTCGCGGCGCCCCACCTGACGGTCGGCCGCGGCCACCCAGTCGACGCCATGCGCGATGCTCGGTCGTGCCACCGCCATCCGCACCTGATCGACGACGACGCGACGCGCGATGGACAACAACCAGGTCCGCGCGCTGGAACGGCCCTCGAAGCGCTTGATACTGCCCATCGCGCGCAGATAGGTCTCCTGGGTCAGATCATCGGCACGCGACAGCTCGGTGAGATGGGCCAAGAGTCGCCAGACATCCTTCTGGGTGGCCCGGATAAAGGCTTCCAGAGCTCGTCGATCTCCACGCGCCGCCGCTAGTGCCAGCTGAGTTGTCTCGTCATCCTCGGCGGGCGTCGGCATGGGCTCGACAGTAGCCCGTGCGCGATCCGTGGGAACTTTCTGGTCCCGGCAGCCGACAATCTGGATGTGGAGTGCAAGGTATGCCGGACCGCCCTATCGGCCCGGATCGACGGCGAACGCGAAACCGCGCCTGCGGCGCGCGTCGACGAACATCTGGAACAGTGCGCGCAGTGCTGTTCGTGGTACGCGGCCGCCGTCGAAACCTCACGCCTGCTGCGCAACGCTTCCGCGTACGCACCCGACCTCACCGAAGCCATCTTCGCCGCCGCCGACTTGGAACGTCCGCGCGGATCGAAGTGGCGAACAGCACTTTCCGGGATAGGCCGGTCCGAGTGGACCCGGCTGCTGCTCGGCCTGCTCGGTATCGCGCAGTGCGCACTGGCGATCGGTCAGTTCGCCGGATTCGATTTCGGCATGACCCACCAGCACGGCGCGGAGCTGACCCGGCATCTGATGAACGAGTCCACCGCATGGAGTCTGGCAATCGGCATCGGATTCATCTACTGCGCGCTGCGGCCGCACGCTACCTCCGGCGTGCTGCCGATACTCGTCGTGCTGGTGACGACGCTCACGGCCTTTGTCATCGGTGATCTGTATTCCGGGGTCGTGCCGTTCTCCCGGGTCCTCTCGCATGGCATTCTGGTAGTCGCGCTGGTGCTGGTCGCGGTGGTACATCGCACCCGTCGACCGGAAACCTCACCGCCGACCCGGACGAGCAATCCGGCACCCGTCGAACTCGTCCTGCCGCCCGGCGCCCGATTCGGCCGCCACAACGGCCATCTCCGCCCGACCCGAGATCCGGCCGCCTGAGACCCCGAACGGAATCGAATGAACACAGCAGTGCGTAGCGACCGCGGTCCAGCGGCGGGCGGGCCCGATCTCGCCGTCCAACCCGAGGCTGCGACCATCCGCATTTCGCTCGCGGTATCCGGAATGACCTGCGCCGCCTGCGCGAACCGCGTGGAACGCAAGCTGAATAAGGTCGATGGCGTACTCGCCTCGGTCAACTACGCGACCGGCGTCGCCACCATCGATGCGGCCGACGATATTTCGCCCGACCAACTCTGCGCCGAGGTGGTCGCGGCCGGTTACGGCGCGGAGCCGATCACCGATGGCATCGGACCCGGATCCGCCGCACCCGAGGAGGCGACGGTCCGGGATCTGTTCCGCCGCTTGGTAGTCGCGCTATTGCTGTTCTTTCCCCTCGCCGATCTGTCGGTCATGTTCGCGATGGTCCCGGCCACCAGAATCACCGGCTGGCAGCTCATCCTGACCGTCCTGGCGCTGCCCGTGGTGGTGTGGGCGGCCGCGCCATTGCATCGAAAGGCCCTGGCGGGTGCGAAGAATTTCACCGCGAGCATGGACACGCTGGTCTCGGTCGGTGTGACGACCGCGACGCTGTGGTCGCTGGACACCATGTTCCTGCACGCGGAGCGGACCGATACCCCGGACGGCGTCTGGGATGCGTTCTGGTCCGGTGATTCGATCTATCTCGAGGCCGCCGCGGGTATCACCGCATTCGTACTCGCCGGACGGTACTTCGAGGCCAAGGCCAAGCGTTCGGCGGGCAGTGCGCTGCGGGCGCTGGCCGCACTCGGTGCCCGCGAGGTCACGGTGCTGACCCGCGGCAATCGCGAAATGCGGGTCCCGATTGGCGAACTCGTCGAGGGCCAGCGGTTCGTGGTGCGTCCCGGTGAGACCATCGCCACCGACGGTGTCGTGGTGTCCGGTGAGTCGAGTGTGGATGCCGGCGCCATGACCGGCGAATCCATTCCGATCGACGTGACAGAGGGCACCGCGGTCATCGGCGGCACCACCGCACTCACCGGTCGGCTGATCGTGGAGGCCGCGGCGGTGGGCGCGGATACGAAGCTCGCCGGCATGATCCGATTGGTCGAGCAGGCGCAGACCGGGAAGGCGCGCATGCAGCGCGTGGCCGACCGCGTCTCCTCGGTCTTCGTCCCATTCGTCTTCGCCGTGGCGGCAGGCACTTTCGCGATCTGGTGGCTGCTCGGTTCCGGTGTGGACCGGGCCGCCTCGGCCGGTCTTGCGGTGCTCGTGGTCGCCTGCCCGTGCGCGTTGGGGTTGGCGATTCCGACGGCGCTGATGGTGGCCTCCGGGCGCGGTGCGCAGCTGGGGATTTTCATCAAGGGACATCAGGCGCTCGAGGCCACCCGCGATGTGGACACGGTCGTGCTGGACAAGACCGGAACCGTCACCAATGGTGTGATGAGCGTCGTCGGGGTGACCGTGGCGGATACGGTATCCGAGGAAGAGGTGTTGCGACTGGCGGGTGCGATGGAGGCCGCCTCCGAACATGCTGTTGCGGCGGCCATCACCCGGCATGCCAGAACCGTCCTCGACGATCTGCCCGAGGTCGAATCCTTCACGGCACTAACGGGTTTGGGCGCACGTGGCGTGGTAGCCGGTCACGTAGTACTGGTGGGACGGCTGCGCCTGCTGCACGATCGCGGTATCGATGTACCGCAAGCGCTGGGTCGTGCGGTACGTCGAGAGGAACGCGCGGGACGCACCGTGGTGCTCGTGGTGATCGATGGCACGGCCCGCGCGGTGATCGCGGTCGCCGATACCGTGAAGGACAGCGCCGCCGCTGCCATCGCCCGGCTACACGCGCTCGGCCTGCGCGTCATGATGTTCACCGGTGACAACGCCTATGCCGCACAGTCGGTCGCTGATGAGATCGGCATCGATGAGGTTGTCGCCGAACTGCTTCCGGAGGGCAAGGTCGAACTGATCGCCCGGATGCAGGAGCAGGGCCGTCGCATCGTCATGGTCGGCGATGGCATCAATGACGGCGCCGCGCTGGCCACCGCCGATCTCGGGATGGCGATCGGGGCGGGTACCGATGTCGCGATCGCGGCCGCCGATGTCATCCTGGTTCGCGACGATCTCGCGGCCGTTGCCGATGCCATAGAACTAGCGCACGCCACCCTACGCACCATCAAGGGAAATCTGGTGTGGGCTTTCGGCTATAACGTGGTCGCCATTCCGGTGGCGATGCTCGGTCTGCTGAACCCGTTGATCGCCGGTGCGTCCATGGCATTCTCATCGTTCTTCGTGGTCTCGAACAGCTTGCGACTGCGGCGGGTTCGATTCGCGCGCTGAGTCAGCGGCGCGACTGTGCCAACTGCTCCAACATGGCGTTGTAGGCGGCGAGTTCGGAGTCACCGTACTCGTCGTCCCTGCGGTCGGTGCGCACCGCGGTGCGGCGATCCTGAGCCACCCACTGGGTCAGCAGCGCACCGACCACCAGCAGGACCGGAATTTCGCCGGAGACCCAGGCAATGCCGCCACCGACGCGCTGATCGGCCATCAGATCCAGATGCCAAGGCAAGTGGAGTTGTTCGTAGAAGCGCTCGGCGATGATCGAATTCATCGACATCACCGCGACGCCGAAGAAGGCGTGAAAAGGCATGATGGCGAACAACATACCGAGCCGACCGAGATGCGGTAGCCGACGCGGACCCGGGTCGATACCGATAATGGCCCAGTAGAACAGGTAGCCGATGATCAGGAAGTGCACGTTCATCAAGACGTGCCCCCAGTGATAGCGGATCAAGTTCTGGAACAGCGGCGTGAAGTACAGGCCGTAGAGCGAGAGCACGAAGGCCGTGATCGCGGTGCCGGGATGGGCCAGCAGGGCGGTCGGGCGGGAATGCAGAATCCACAGCACCCATTCACGAACACCGGGAACCGCGTTCTTCGCTGCAGCGGGGACGGTGCGCAGCAGCAGGGTCACCGGCGCACCCAGCACCAGCAGCACCGGTACGAACATATTGAGCGCCATATGCGTGATCATGTGCATGCTGAACATGGCGTATCCGTAAGCGCCGATGCCCGACGACGTCGAAATCAGCAGGGCCACACAGCCACTCGTCCACGACAGGGTGCGCCATGGCGACCAGGTGTCGCTGCGGCGCCGCAGCCGCAACGCCCCGGCGACATACAGTGCGATACCGGCGAGAGCGGCCGAACCGAGGACGATATCGAAGCGCCCCACGGTGATCACCCGCCAGAGGTCGGCCTGCCCCGGCAGATCGAAACCGAGAAACACTTCTTGCGCGGTGAAGGAGCGATCGGCGAAGGCGGGGGCCGGTTGGACGGCCATCGACACCAGTGCGGCCGTGACCACCACCGACAGCGCGCCCGTTCCGGCGACCAGCCGCGCGGTGCTCGAAACATGATCTGCGGCAATACTTCTCAGCATGACCCCGATAGCGACGGCCAACGTGACGACCACCACGGCGAGCCGCCCATAGTCCGTGCTGAACAGCGCCGACCACGGCAACAGGATGGCACCGAGCACCAACCCGCTGAGCGTGCCCGCGACGAGACACAACAGCCCGATGTGCGCGTACCGCCGAACCGCGGTGGAAACCTGGGAGCCGTTGCGCCGTACCTGCGCCGCCACACACCACGCCGAGCCCGGGAGCACCGAGACCGCGAGCTGGAAGATGATCATCGCGCCGGTGGCGAAATCATGATTCGGCCCCTCCCCCGCATTGCCGACCATCGCGGGCGGTAGCACCGCGAGCAACGCCAGCACGGTCGGCACCACCAGTCCAGTCCAAGCCAATGTCAGACGCGTCACGATCGCGACGACACCGGCCAGCACCGCGACCACGATCCACGCCTTCGGTCGCTCGCTCGCCTCGATCATCGCGCCGATCGCGCCCCGCTCCAGCGCGGCACTGACCGACAGCCCGCCCACATTCGCCGCACTCACCGGAATCAGGACCAGCGCGGCACCCACCCACACCAGACTCGCCCGCTCCGCCACCCGGACACCGGCATACCCGTCGATATCGACTCGACCGCGCGGGGTGACAACGGTGCAGCACAGTGCGTAGATCAAGGCGCCGAGGGTGAACGCGCCCGCCAGCGCGGCGATCACGCGCAGCACGACATAGAGCAGGACATCGAGGTACCCGGGATACGCGATACCCGCCGACCCGTAGGGCATGGCACCGGCCGCGCGCACCGACAGGAGCACGAGCGCACCGGCGGCGAGCACGGCGAGTAGCCAGACGAGGTGGTCGAGTGAGCGTTTGACCTGCACGTTTTCCACCAATCCTCGAAACCGAAGAGCTACGGCGGGCAATAGATGTGCCAGCCCTCGCCTACTGGTCGGCCGCGACCCGATGCCGGTTCCCCGGCCGCGATCGATGCGACGCACCTCACACGGTCGTCAAGCCGGACGGTGGGAACATGGTGGCGAAACAATGCGGCGGACTGTCGAAGTGCAGTATCTCCTCGATCGCGCCGGATCCGCACGCAGCGATTCGAGCTGATCCGGATGCTGGGGGGGGCAGCGGCATCGCCGCATTGCCGATCAGATCGACCGTGTGGATCGACCGGACGGCGCGCGTGCGCGGCGCACATCCCACCGTGGTTGCGGTCGAAGTCATACCGTGGACGCGGAACGACAGCGTCAAAGGCGCAAAGCGCGTATGTCGGAGTTCGAACAGGCGCATAATCCGGACAACAAGGCTGATCAGCGATCGGAAGGTGGCGACGGCCGTGGCTGTGACTCAACTCGAACCGGTTCGGCCCTATCCGCAGCGGACAGGGCCGAAGGGCTCCTATATCTGGAAGATGATCACGACCACCGATCCGAAGGTGCTCGGTGTCATGTACATCGTCACCTCGATGGCGTTCTTCTTCATCGGTGGCCTGCTGGCGTTGCTGATGCGCGGTGAACTGGCGCGACCGGGCTTGCAGTTCCTGTCTACCGAACAGTTCAATCAGCTGTTCACCATGCACGGCACGATCATGCTGTTGTTCTATGCGACGCCGATCGTATTCGGCTTCGCCAATGCGGTTTTGCCGCTGCAGATCGGGTCCCCGGATGTCGCGTTCCCCCGATTGAATGCGTTGAGCTACTGGATGTACCTTTTCGGCGCATCGATCGCTACAGCTGGATTCGTCACTCCCGGTGGCCCAGCCGATTTCGGTTGGACGGCGTATTCGCCGCTGACCGCTATCCAACACTCGCCCGGTGCAGGTGCGGATCTCTGGGTCCTCGGGTTGGCGTTCGGTGGTGTGAGTACCATCCTCGGTGCCGTCAATATGTCCACGACGGTGGTCTGCCTGCGTGCCCCCGGCCTGACCATGTTCCGGATGCCGATCTTCACCTGGAATATCTTCGTCACCAGTGTGCTCGCGCTGCTCGTCTTTCCGGTACTAGCGGCGGCACTGATGGGACTGGAGGTCGACCGACACCTTGGCGGGCACATCTACGACCCCGGATCCGGCGGGACAATTCTGTGGCAACACCTGTTCTGGTTCTTCGGCCACCCCGAGGTGTACATCATCGCGCTGCCGTTCTTCGGCATCGTCTCGGAGATCTTCCCGGTCTTCTCGCGTAAGCCGATCTTCGGTTACACCACGCTCGTGTACGCAACGCTGGGCATCGCAGCGCTGTCGATTGCCGTGTGGGCGCACCACATGTACGCCACCGGCGCGGTACTGCTGCCGTACTTCTCGTTCATGACCTTCCTGATCGCCGTCCCGACCGGCGTGAAGTTCTTCAACTGGATCGGCACCATGTGGCGCGGCCAGCTGACCTTCGAGACGCCGATGCTGTTCTCGATCGGCTTTCTGGTGACCTTCCTGTTCGGCGGTCTGTCCGGTGTCATCCTGGCCTCGCCGCCGCTGGACTTCCACGTCACCGACACGTACTTCGTCGTCGCGCACTTCCACTACGTGCTCTTCGGCACCATCGTGTTCGCCACCTACGCCGGCATCTACTTCTGGTTCCCCAAGATGACCGGCCGGCTACTCGATGAACGACTCGGCAAGTGGCACTTCTGGACCACGCTCGTCGGCTTCCACACCACCTTCCTGGTGCAGCACTGGCTGGGTGCGGAGGGGATGCCGCGCCGCTACGCCGACTACCTGCCCAGCGACGGCTTCACCACGCTGAACACCATCTCCACGATCGGTGCCTTCATCCTGGGCGCGTCGATGCTGCCGTTCATCTGGAACGTGTTCAAGAGCTACCGCTACGGCGAGGTCGTCACCGTGGACGATCCGTGGGGTTACGGCAACTCGCTGGAATGGGCCACCACCTGCCCGCCGCCGCGGCACAACTTCTACGAACTGCCCCGCATCCGGTCCGAGCGACCGGCCTTCGAGCTGCACTACCCGCACATGGTCGAGCGGGCGCGGGCCGAATTGCACGTCGGCTGGGGCTCGGCCGCTAGACCCACCGCAGCGGTCGCCGAACAACGCGAAGTGCAGGCTCCCACTTCGGAATCCTGATGCGGATCACCAAGACACAGTAGGTGTTGTGGCGTACCGATCGCGTGCCGAACGTCGCAACCGCAGGGCAGCGGCGACGAACAATGCGAGCGTCAGCCTGATGTATCCGTTGTGGGCGACGGCGTACAACGCCCTGATTCAGCGACGCGGTCGGATATTCTCGCGCACCGCGGCGATATCCGGATAGCCGTTCACCGCCATGAGCAGATCGGCCTCCGCCAGAATCATCCGCAGCACGTGCACCAGACCCGAAACCCCGCCCAACGCGAGGCCGTACACATACGGGCGGCCGATGCCGACCATCGTCGCACCGAGGCCGAGCGCCTTGATCACATCAGTGCCCGACCGCACACCGGAATCGAACAGCACCGGCACCCGCTCGGCGACCGCTTCGACCACCCCGGGCAGCGTCTCCAGCGCGCTCAGCCCACCATTGGCTTGGCGCCCACCGTGATTCGAGCAGAAGATGCCATCCACGCCCGCATCGATCGCGCGGCGCGCGTCATCGGGATGGGAGATACCCTTGAGGATGATCGGCAGCTCGGTCAGCGAGCGAAGCCATTCGAGATCGTCCCAGGTCAGCGAATTTCCGAAGGTCTGCACCCAGTGCAGCACGATGGCCTGCGGATCGTCCGAGCCGACCATCTTCTGGAATACCGGATCGCAGGTGTAGTTCTTCAGCACGTGCCCACGCAGCTGTGGAAAGTTCCCGGTCGACAGATCACGCGGCCGCCACCCCGGCACCCAGGTGTCCAAGGTGATCGTGATGCCGCGATATCCGGCCGCCTCGGCTCGACTCACCAGACTCGCGGCCAGGTCGCGATTCTTGGGTGTGTACAGCTGGAAGAAGCTCGGCGTCGCACCAGCGTGGCCGATGACCTCCTCCAGCGGATCCTCCATGAGCGTCGAGAAGACCGCAGGCACACCGGATTTCGCCGCGGCCGCGGCGACCGCAATATCACCGTGTTTATCGCCGACCAGGCCGATCACACCGACCGGGGACATGAAGATCGGGCTGGGAAAGGTCATGTCCCAGGCGTGGACCGATAGGTCACGCTCGGTCGCGCCGACGAGCATGCGTGGCACCACACCCCAGTCCTCGAATGCCTCGACATTGCGCCGCTGGGTCAGCTCGTCACCGGCTCCGCCCGCGATATAGGTGTAGAGCGAGGCGGACAGCGCGGCCGAGGCCTTCGCCTCGAGGGTCGCGAAGTCCATCGGGAACTCGGGCGCATGTCCGCCGAGCGCGGCGAGGTAGATCTCGTTCTGATAGTCCGCGAACGCCACAGTTCTGCCCTTCGGTGGGAAGTCGATCGGAGAGTTAGCTTCCGTTTGCTGGATAATCAGACCCTAATGTCCATGATCAACGCCGGACGAACCGCGAACATTCGACCACGGCACAGCACGGAAGCTGTGCGATGTGCGTCGCAGTGCCGGACCGGTTCGTCGCGGATGACCTGCCCATGGAGGTCCGACGGCCGTAGCTGCTGTAGCACGCTGAGCGCCGAAGCGACGGGCACTCCGGGAGCAGCTGAGGAGATTGTGAGAACCGCCGTGAAGCTCGACTACCTCGACCGAACCGATGACCACGACGTGCTGTTGGCCGGTCAGATCAAGGACCATCCGCTACGTCGCCTGGTACGGCTGGCGCTCGGCCTGTCCACCGAGTCCATGGACCTGCTCACGGCACTCACCGACCGATTACGAACCGCCGAGGGCGCGCTGGCCGATCCCGCGACCAGCGGCGAGTTCTGAACTTGGATGTTGAAATCAGCGCGGCGCCATGGACAATCGAGTCCTCGCAGACCTTCGGCGCGCGACAGACCCGAACACACCACGGCGACAGGAATATTCACCACACGTACCGCCATATCGTGCCGTCAGCGGCGCCGCGTCACCAGCGACGGTGGGACAGAGCGGCACACTCCCAGGAGTCACTCATCGCAGGCAAAGTGGGATCAGATCGGTCTGTCCACCGGTTACCGGTGAGGTCAGGTACATGCACGGCGTCTGGCCCGCCGTTGTGATAGCCGCACGCACCTCATCCCAGGTCGGCGTATCGAGCGCCGACCCGCGGGCCAGGACGAAGCCCGAGAGCCTACTCGGATCAGTGACCAACGCCCACGAATAGTCAGGGCCGAGTGCAGTGACGATGTAGTTCGTCGGCCCGTCGAGCTGATCCTGACCGGGTACGGTCGGAAAGCCGACATGCAACTGGGCACGGGTCACCGGATCGTTGACCTTTGCGGTACCACGGATCTCGTTCCGGCCGCCCGACCAAGTCGTACACGAGTTGTACACAGCGATATTCCCTTGTGGGTCCAGGGCGTATTCAGCGCGGCTGTCGCGAGCGCATTCGAGGTTGAAGAACTGCGGTACAGCGGCAAGCTGATACCAGGTTCCCAGGTATCGGTTCAGGTCGAGCGATTCCACCGGCGCCGGGGCGGGGCCTGGTTGCGGCGCGGCGGCGGCGCCACCTGCGGACAGCGGGGTGTACGCGGCAATCACCCCGGCCACGAGGCCGAGTACGCGGCGAGTCACTCGATGCGATGTCACTGCTGCTCCTCGGGTGTCGACGGCATTCCACCGATAACAACCTGCCCGCCTCCTGAGTCTATCGGCCCCGGGACACTGTCACTTGTAGAACGCCATCACAAGCTTTCGTCGGACAAAAGCTTGTGCGCGGTAGCGCTCGGCTGTCGACAGCGGTATCGCTAGTCGGGCTCGGTGAGGCCGAAGACGCGGGTGGCATTGCCGGAGAGGAACAGGTCGCGGCATTCGTCGTCCAGGCCGAGGTCGTCGAGGCCCGCCAGAGCGTGCTGCGGCGGGATCATCGGGTAGTTGGTACCGAAGAGGACTTTGCCGCGGCCGTGGGATTTCAGGTACGTCACCAGCTCCGGTGGATACCTCCGCACCGTATAGGCGGACGTGTCGATATAGACATTCGGGTATTTCGTTGCCATCGCAATCATTTCGGTGGTCCACGGATAGCCGATATGTCCGCCGACGATGACCAGTTCCGGGAACTCCAGCGCGACATCGTCGAGATATGGTATCGGACGGCCGGTTTCGGAAGTGCGCAGCGGACCGGTGTGCCCGACCTGCGTGCAGAACGGAATGCCGAGGTCGACGCATTCGGCATAAAGCGGATAGTAGCGGCGGTCGTTGGGCGGCAGGCCCCACAGCCACGGCACGATCCGCAGCGCCTTCATCCCCAAGTCACTGACCGCGCGACGGAGTTCGCGCACCGCGACCATCGGCTTGCGCAGATCCACCGATGCGACGCCGACCAGGCGGCCACCGGATTCGGCGACGAATCCGGCCACCTCGTCATTGGAAATCAGTGCGCCCTCCGGCCCGTACCAGGCGCTGATCAACGCGGTATCGACACCGCCCGCGTCCATGGCGGCGAGCGTCGTCGAGACGGGCGGGGGCTGGTCCGGGATGGTGTCGCCGGTCCAACGCCGCAGCGAGTCCAGCATCTCGTACCGGAGCAGCCGCACCGTCGGATGCTGGGCCCACGCATCGATGATCGCCATCACGTCACTGTATGACGCCTCAGATAACGTATGGAATCAATGCCTTTCGATCGGCCGGATAGTCGGCGAACTTCTCGCGGTACCACTGGTGCGTGGCAAAGGCGCGCGGTACCAGGTTTCCCGCGGTGATCAGGAAGATCACCACACCCGCCAGGGACCAGGTGAGCAGCGCGAAACCAGCCCAGGCGATCAGCTCGGCGAGATAGGCGGGGCTGGTGACGAAGCGGGAGCCCGCACCGTACGGGATCCGGTATTCGGCCGCACCCGGATTGTCCTTATCGCGCAGATTGCGCACGATCGATTCGGACCGGACCAGCAGCGCGAAGCCGCCGAGGTAGCCGACCAGACCGATCAGGAAGCGCGGATCGGTCAGCCAGTCGGTGCCGTATTGGTGCAGGTAATCGTGACTGAAGAGCGCGCCGTTGAGGTAGCCGTGCAGCGCGGTGACGAACATGCCGGCAGCGGTCACCGAGACTTTGAAGCTGCTGCGCTTGCCGGGCACCTGGCGGATCGACAGCGGGAAGAACCAGCCGCGGTTGCCGTAGTGCAGCAGCCAGATCGCGGCGAGCACCAGCGCCGTCGGCTCGAACCGGTTCGGACCGGTCAGATAGAACACCGCGAAGAACACCGTCGCCGGAATCTCCATCAACCACCAGCCGAGCTTCGGATTGAGGTTGAAGCCGATCTTGGTGGTACCGAACCGACCATAGGGACTCTGCGCGAAAAGGCCGCCGATCAGCACGAATGCCGCGAAGGCGAAGCCGATCGTGAGCACGGTGTCGTAGGCGGTGTTGCCGGTGTACCAGTCCATAGGAGTCCTTGTCGAGCAGGGCGCCGAGCACTTCTCACCAACCCTCGACTCCGAAATTAGAACATGTTCTACCATGTGATGCAGCAACTAGGAGGAACACTCATGCCGCTGGATTCCACAGCCAAGGACCTGATCGTGGCCGTCCAGGCATCACCGCGTGCGGTGGCGGCGCACAACAAGGCGGCCTGGGTCGATCTGTTCACCGCCGATGCCACCGTCAACGACCCGGTCGGTTCGCGCCCGCATACCGGCCGCGCGGCGATTGAACGGTTCTACGACACCTTCATCGGCCCCAACACCATCGCATTCCAGGTCGAACACGACTTCGTCGGCCCATCCAGCGTGGTCCGCGACCTGCTGATCCGCACCACCATGTCGACCGGCGCCACCGTCACGGTACCCATGCACCTGCGCTACGACCTCGTCGAGGAACACGGCGCCTGGAAGATTATCCGGCTGGCCGCTCATTGGGAGTTGGCCGCGATGGTCGTGCAGTTACTGCGCACCGGGCTGCCCGGACTCGGCGCCGCCCTGAAATTGGGTCCGCAGCTGATCGCCAATCAGGGCTTCGATGGCATGTTCGGCATGATGCAGGCACTGCGCGGTATCGGCCGGTCGGGCAAACGCGCTGTGGCCCAGGTGTTCTCGGCCGTAGCGGCCACCGATATCTCACGAGTCCGTCGCCTGCTCGGCGAGCGCACGATCATCGAACTTCCGGCCGGAACCAGAATCTCGGTGGAGGAGTTCACTAACCGGGCGCGAAATATGCAGTGGGACAAGCTGATCGCTGCGGGGCGTACCGTCAGCGCCAGCGTCCGGCTCGACTCGGCCCAGGGAGTCGCCTTCGTCGACTTCGCGTCCGACAGTCGACGAATCACCGCTATCCGCATATTTATTCACTCGATCTAGGACGAAACTATGCGGCAAGCGATCCCTCGCGCGCCGACTCGGCGGGCAGCACGTGCGCGTGATCTGCCTGCGCGGCTTCGGACCAACCGGGCGGCCCGAAGATGTAGCCGAGGCGGCCGCGCCACGTATCCGCATGGCGCACATCGCTGATCAGCGCACCGAGTTCGTGGTAGTTGACCTTCAGCGGGTTGTCCGTGCCGATGTTCTTGGTGAGCCCGTAACGGATGGGTTCGGTCTCCGCGGCGAAGCTGCCGAAGAGCCGGTCCCAGATGATGAAGACGCCACCGTAGTTCTTATCGATATAGGGCTGATTCGAACCGTGGTGGACGCGGTGATGCGCCGGGGTATTGAACAGGAACTCGATCGGGCGCGGCAGGGTCCGGATGCGTTGGGTGTGGATCGGGAACTGGTAGAGCAGTCCGATGGTCTGCAGCAGGAAGATCATCCACGCCGGGAATCCGAGCAAAGCCGCTGGCACCCAAGCGAATCCGCGCACGATGCCGGCCGCCGGATGCACCCACGGCAGGCGGATGGCGGTGGACAGATTGAAGTACTGACTGGAGTGGTGGACGCTGTGCGCGGTCCACAGCAGCCGCACTCGGTGGTCGGCGCGATGGGCCCAGTAGTAGCAGAAATCGGTGACCACCAGCCCGAGCACCCACGCCCACCAGCTGGTCGCCGACAAATGCAGTGGGGTGATCGCGGCGGCGACCACCACCGCCGAGAACGGAATCAGATACTGCAGCACCGGCTTCAGGAATCGGCCCAGCAGATAGGTGGTGATATTGGAGGCCATATCCCGCCCGGAGTGGCCGTTGGCCGGGCGATCCGGGTCGCGGCGATAGTCGATCCACTCCACGAACATGAGTACGGCGAATGCCGGTATGGCGTAGACGAATAACTGCGCACCGATCACGATGACTCCTCTTGTGCTGCTTCACCGCTACGTTACGGGCGCTGGCCTGGGCAAACATCGCGCTGACGAGGGATTTGCGATCCCCCGGGCGGGGGATGTGGCGCGCCAGGCGTCCGGGCAGAGTTCGGTCCGAGGCATATGCACGAACCCTGGGTAGGATCGCCGCGGACGGCTCGACCCGGAGTGCGGGAAGGTGGTGCGAACTGTTGGATGTGAGCAGATCGCTGGCCCGCCAATCGCTGGTGGTCGCGGTGGCGGCCGCGGCGGTCGATGCCGCGATGCTGACATTGAACGGGATCTTCGCGGTGGCCCCGTGGCAGGCAACCGCGGTGCTGATCGCCATCGTCGCGGCTGATCTGGCGTTGGCCGCGCCGCCGCGCACCGCCGGTGCGGTGGCGCTGATCCAAGTCGCACTGCGACTGGCCGAGGCCCTGATGCTGCACCGGCACGGCTTCGCCGATGTCGGCTTCCTGGTGGCGGGATATCGGGCGGGTGCCTGGATGGTCGGCCCGAAATCGGTGCTGACCGTCGCCGCCATGTCCGCGGGCTTCGCGGGTGCGCATCTGCTGATCCGCAGCAATACCTCGCACGATTGGCGGCTGCTGCTGGCCTCGACGGTATCGGTCGGTGTGGTGCCGTGGCTGGTCGGCCGGTATACGGCCGCGCGGGGCGCGTATATCGCAGATCTGGAGCAGCAGGCGATATTGCGCGAACAGGAGCAGCGGACAGCGCTCGCCCGTGCCGTAGCCGAAGAACGCGCCGCCATCGCCAGGGATCTGCACGACGTGATCTCCCATCACGTCAGCGCTATCGGCATCCATGCCGGTGCGGCCCGAATCGCCATGGCCGACACCGGCAATGCCGCCGCCACCCGTTCGCTGACCGCGGTGGAATCGAGCAGTCGGGCGGCCATGGTCGACCTGCGCCGCCAACTCGATCTGCTGCACGGACGTGAGGAGGACGGCCAACGCCAGCCCGGACTCGCCGATATCGACGATCTGCTGGACGGGGTGCGCGCGGCCGGTCTGGCCGTCGAATTCACCGTGCGGGGTGCGGCGGTCGAGCTGCCGGATTCACTGAATCTGACGCTGTACCGCATCGTGCAGGAGATGCTGACCAATGCGCTGCGCCACGGCGACGGCGCACACGCGCGACTGATCGTGGACTATCAGCCGAACCGGGTGGTGTTGGAGTCGACCAATCCGCTCGCCGGAACCGCCGATGTGGGCGATACGGCCGAGCACCGTGGACTGAGCGGGATTCGCCAACGTGCCGAATTATTCGGCGGCGAAATGCGATTCGGTCGCGACGATGCGCAAACCCATTGGTACACCAGGGTTGCCCTGCCGATCGGAGGCTCGTGAACGCACCGGTGCGCGTATTGATCGCCGACGACCACAGCATGTTCCGCTCCGGACTGCGCGCGGTCGTCGACAGCCAGACCGATCTCGAATGCGTAGCCGAGGTCGGCGACGGCCGCAGCGCCATTGCCGAAACCGTCCGGTTACACCCGCACGTCGCGATTCTGGATGTGCGCATGCCGAAACTGGACGGACTCGCGGCCACCGCGGCGATTGTCGCGGCGGGCGGCACCCGCGTCCTCGTGCTCACCACCTACGACAGTGATACCAACCTCTACCGCGCACTGCAGGCAGGAGCCAGCGGTTTCCTACTGAAAAGCCTGCCACCGGAGGAATTGGTGGCCGCCATCCGGATCGCGGCCCGTGGCGACGCCCTGATCGATCCGTCGATGACGCGACGGCTGATATCGCGGTTCGCGGGTACCCTCGCCCCGCCGGACACACCACCCGAGGTGAAGCAATTGACCACCCGGGAGCGAGAAGTGCTGCTGCTCTTGGCCGATGCCCGCAGCAACGCCGAGATCGCCACCGCACTCGGCGTCGGCGAAGAAACGATCAAAACCCACGTATCCCGAATACTCGCCAAACTCGGCGTCCGCGACCGCATCCACGCCGTCGTCTACGCACACAACCACGGTCTGGTCCGCCCACCCACCAGCTAGCAGATCTGTCGCCGTCGGCCGCCACGATGCGGTCGACGACGTGGTGCGGATCCGGATACAGCCGATGCGCCAGTCGGCGATCTGCCCGGTCGGACTCGTGACGTCGCAGGTCAGCTGGTGCGACTGAGCGGCAGATGCAACCGCACTTCGGCGCCGCCCATCGACCGGTTGACTGCCTCCGCTCGGCCACCGTGCAGTGCGACGATCGAGCGCACCAGTGCGAGGCCGAGTCCGTTCCCCTGCCCATGGCCACGGGCGAAGCGCCGGAACACATGGGGCAGGACCGCGGGGTCGAAGCCGGGTCCGTCATCGGTCACCGTCACCACCACCTCCTTGCCGTGCGTCGCGACGTCGACCCGCACATGTGGGGCACGGGCGCTGGCATTGCGCACGACATTGTCGATGGCCTGCCGCAGCAGGATGTCGTCACCATCGACGACCGCCGGGCGAGCATCGGTCAACTCCACCTCGGCTCCGCCCGCCGACGCCGTCGCGACGATCTCCTCGGTGAGCAGATCCACGCGCAGCGGCATCCGAACCAGTTCGACCGTGCCCGCATCGAGCCGAGCCAGATCGAGCAGTTGCACGACACCCTCTCCCGCACGTTCGGTGGCAGTACGGATTTCGGTGAGCGTGCGCACGTACTCCTCGGCTTCGCGCGGGCGGGACAGGGCCTGACTCGCCGTGGCGCGGATAACCGCGATCGGTGTGCGCAGTTCATGGGCCGCATCGGCGAGGAAATCGCGCTGGAACCGCTGGCCGCGCACCGCTGGTGCCAACAGGAATCCGGCGAGCAGCCAGGTCAGCCCGGTCGACAGCGTGACCGCACCGACCGCGACCAGCGCGACATACCAGCGCTGCCTGGCGATTTCGGCATCGATATCGTCCAGCTGCGTCGCGGTCACCACAACCTGCCCGTCGGGACGCAGCCGCGCCGCGCCGAAGTAATGCGCGTCCTCGGTCCACATTTCACGCAATGCCGCGCCCGCGCCCCAGTCGGGATCACGTGCCTGCTGAGCCAGATCCTGTACCGGCGCACCGACATCGACGTCACCGAGCGGAGTCGCCACACCCGCCGCGTCGACGACCCAGGCATCCTCACGCAACCAGTCGGGCGCCTTCGCCGGATCGGGCTGAGCCGCGACATCCGCGACGTGTTCGGTGGCGACCACCCGCGCCTCGGCCATACTACGGTCGGCCAGCACAGAAGCCAGATAGATCGCGCCCGCACCGACCAACAGCAGCGTCGTTAGCGCGATGGCGAGGGTAAACCCGATGCGAAATCGCCTGAGATACAACGTTATTCCTCGGCGTATAGGCGAAAGCCGACACCGCGTACGGTATCCAGGCGGGTCCGGGCGGTGGGCAGATCCAGTTTGCGGCGCAGCGTCGAGACGTGGACATCGACGACATTGGAGGTGCCCGCATAGTGCTGATCCCAGACCTGCTCGAGCAAATCGGTCCGACTGGCCGCCTGCCCCGATCGCTGCATCAGGTACTGCACCAACGCGAATTCCTTGGCGGTCAACGGAACCAGCACCTCCGCCCGCCACACCCGGTGCGTGGCCATATCCAACTTCAGATCGCCGACCCGCAATACCGAGTCGCCCTGCGACACCGGTCTGCGCAGCACCGCGCGCACCCGGGCCGCGAGTTCCCCGAAATCGAAAGGTTTGGTGACGTAATCATCGGCACCGGTGTCCAGACCGGTCACCCGATCGGTCGCGCTCCCCCGGGCGGTGAGGACCAGCACGCGAGTGCGGCCTTCGGCCTTGAGCTGGCGGCACAGGCTCAGCCCACTACCGTCCGGAAGTCCGAGATCGAGGACGACCAGCGCGTAATCGTTATAGGAGCACAGGTCGTCGGCCTGGGCCAGAGTCGAAGCATGGTCGACCGCATGCCCCTCCTCGCGCAGGCCGCGCATCAGCACCCTGGCCAGCCCTGCGTCGTCCTCGACAACCAGTAACCGCACCAGCACAGTGGATCACATCATCGGTCGACGACAATGCCGGGGACGGGTTTCGGGCGTCCCGGCAGGACCAGCTCCGCCGGGACGGTGAACCAACTCTCGGCGATGGTCGCGTAGAACTCCGTCATATCGATGGTGGCCACGAGATTGTCGTCGCTGTCGAGGGTGCGCAGGGATGGGTGCGCACCGTGGGCACCAGGGTGGACCGGGCCGAACAGCAGTGCGGTCGAGGCGGCGCCGTGGTCCAGGCCGCCGGAGTCGTTATCGGGGACGCGGCGGCCGAATTCGCTGAAGGTGGCGATGAGGATGCGGGAGGACAGACCGCGGCGGTCCAGGTCAGCGCGGAAGGCGCCGATGGCGGCGTCGAATTGCCGCATGATGTCCGAGTATCTGGTCAGATGGTTGGTATGGGTGTCGAAATCGTCGGCCATCGGCACGTGTACGACTCGGATACCGTGCTGGTCGTCGGCGAGAACTCTTGCGGCCAAGGATAATTGGGCGCCCAGGTTACTGTCCGGATAGCCGTCCGCCGCGGCGGGCAGTGCGGCCGCGACATCGCTGAAGCGCAATGCGGTGCGAGCGCCGTCACGGGCGGTCGAAAGCAATGCGGCGTCGCCGCGGTCCGGATGGTTCATCGCGCGTTGGGCCGCGAGCCAGGCCGCCGCCAAGGCCGGATCCTCGGGCATCGGAAATACCCCACCGGTATCTGGATCCATCGACAGTGTGGTGCACCGTTCGGCGACCAGGGCGGGCGATGGGCCACCGCCCAGCGAGACGCCGACAGCCGGTGCCGACGGGTCGCCCATGACATCGCAGAGTCGGCCCAGGAAGCCGGTCGTCGGCCGGAGTTTGCCTTCCGGATCCCCGGTCCACCAGCGCTGCAGCATCTCGAAATGGGACAGGTCGGGCACGGCCGTGCCGACTCCGGCCAGGATCGCGACCCCACCGAATGCCACCTGTTGGAGTTCCGGATTCAGCCCGATCCGATCGTCTATCCGGTGCACGCGGGATGCCTCGATGGCGGTTTTGCGGCGCAGTGCGTAGTAGCGGTCGTCGGTGTAGGGGACGACCATCGACAGACCGTCGTTACCGCCCGCCATCTCGATGACGACGAGTTTGCGTTGCTCGGGCGCGGCGGCCACCGGCGGCGTCAGCGTGCTCATCTGCGCCGGGGTCGGTGCGGATTCGGAGGCGAGATGCCACGCCGCGTAGCCGCCGACAGCGGTGAGAGTGCCTGCGGCAGTTAGGCTCAGAAATTTGCGGCGATCGAGACCGATCATGAGAGGGTGAACTCCGGTGACGAGACGACGCATGCCAGGATCACCGCCGCGCGGTCGCGCGGGTCGAGCCCGGACGTGGCGGCCAAGGCCGTCACCGCATCGCGGGTGGTTGGTGTCGGGTCGTAGATGGCCGCGCGTTCGAATGCGGCGGTGACCGGGTCGGCAGCGTCGGCGATCTGCGCAAGCGGTGGTGCTTCGATCGCCAGCGCGGCTCGGGCCATGGCGTGGCTGGGCGAGAGCCAACTCGAACCCGACGGCCATCCGGCCACATTAGGGGGCCCGAAGGGCACCTGGCCGAGTCGCTCGACGGTCTCCCGGCGCTTGGCGATGTCATCGAGTCCGAAGACCGTGCTCGCGGCGTTCACCCATTCGATCGGATAGCGCGGTCTGGCCAGCCGTGAGTCGAGAAACTCTGTGCTGTGCAGGATTTCGGCCACAAGTGGCCGAATCTCCAAGCCGCTCTGGGCGAAGCCATCCGCGAGGCGCTGCAGCATCGTATCGGACGGATCGGTGCCGCACAGGAATCGGAACAGCTTGGTCACCAGATACGGCGCACAGGCCGGGTGATCGCAGACCGCGGCGACCACATCGTGTGGTCCGATAACCTTCCGGCCGAACAACTCTCGCGGAATCCGGTTGGCCGCGACGGAATCGACGACGGTATCGCCATTGTCGTCGACATCCATACCGGCCAATGCGATCGCGGCCGAACGCACCTCGGCCTGCGTGTAATTGCCGCGGCCAAGCGCGAACAATTCCATCAGCTCGCGCCCGAAATTCTCGTTCGGGGCCTCGGCATGCGAGCCGGCACCGTCGAGATAGACGAGCATCGCCGGATCCGTGGTGATCTCGTGTAGCAACGTCCGGAAGTTGCCGAGGGCGTGCTTGCGCAGCAGCAGATGCTGTCGCCACACCAACCGCCACTGCCCGACCTTGTCGTAACTCGTAGTCAGATGCCCGTGCCAGAACCACACCAACTTCTCGTGCAGGCCCGCCGCTGGATCCGCCAGCACCGTCAACCAGCGCTCGACGGGTCCGTCGCCGAGCTCCGCGTCGTCATCGGAAAACTGCGGCGTGCCCGGCTCCATCGGTCGCGCCGCGAGTACCGCATCGACGACCGCGCCGATATCCCGGCCGACCCACTGTTCGGTCTGCCCGGGATGCGGCCCGAAGGTGGTCCGGCGCAGTACATGCGCGATCAATGCCCGGTCATCGGCCATGACGGATCCGTTTCGCGATTTGCCATGCGCCCACCGTCGCACCGGGCGCATTAAGGGATCGTGAAATCAGTCCCTGCCGATAACCTCCACCGCCTCGCCCGGATAGAAGCGGTGCACCGTGAGCGCTGCGGCCGACAGCCGCGAGGCATTGGGTTCGCTCGGATCGATACGGTGAGTTCGGCGATGCGCTCGGGCCGATAGCTGAAGGTATTGGGGTGCACGGTATGGCCGCTGGCTTTCACGAAGCGAGAGGCATTGGGCCACTTGCGTTTTGCCTGGCATACCAGCAGGCAGGCCGATTCGGCGGTTCGACCGATAGGCGGCGGGAATGACAGTTGTCATGCCGGACCCGTGATGGTTTGCAGATTTATCGCCCGGCACCGATCCGTAACGTCGTTTAGCATAGTGCAGCCGAATCCCCAGTCAGGAGCACCCGTGATGACGACCACTGCGGCCACCGCACAGCCAGCGGCGGAACCGACCGCCACGCCGCGCTTGCTCCTGATCCACGTCTTTGCCCCGATCGTCCGCGATATCGCGGTACCCATCGGCGCCTACTTCCTGCTGACGGGTCTCGGCTACAGCGACTTCACCGGACTGCTCGCCGGCACCCTGTTCGCGGGCGCGGTGCTGATCATCGAGACGATCCGTGCGCGCCGCCTCGAACCGTTCGCGGCGATCATGCTCGGCGTCTTCGCCTTCGGTCTGATCGGTTCGCTGCTCAGCGGCGATCCCCGAATGATGATCGTCAAGGATTCCGCGGGCACCGCGATCATCGGTATCGCCTTCCTGATAAGCACCGCGGTCGGTAAACCGCTGACCTACCTGTCCGCGCGCAAGATACTCACGGCCGCCGGACCGGCCAAACTGGCCGAATTCGAGGAGTCCTACCGGCTGAATCCGGCCAAGCGCCGCGGCTTCAGCACCCTGGCCGTGGCCTGGGGCGTCGGCCTGGTTGCCGATGCCACGGTCCGGATCCTGCTGGCCTACCAACTCCCGATCCACACCATGGCCTGGCTCTCGCCGGTCCTGTCGATCATCTTCTTCGCCCCGCTGATCGCCCTGAGCGTCCACTCCGTCAAGCGCGCCCGCCGCGCCTGAACGACCATTGATAGTTTCGACAGTGGACGTGCACGTGCGGCACCACCCACGATCGGGATATGAACGCCGCGAAGAACATTCTGGTCGCAGGACGTGCGGACAGCCCAATGCCTGTGGAGCTGGCGTCAGACTTGGCCTCGGCCGAGCGACCGGCCTCGATGCAGGAACCCACCGGAAGCGCCGCGTATCCCGCGTAGACCGGAATCTCCCGCCTTCAGGGCGGGAAAGGACATCAATACTGACTCAGGGCCATCGGCGGGAGATACTCACCGACCAGGGTGCGGTGCCACAATATGTGCTCGTGCTGGAGTTCGGCGCGAGTCGTGAAGCGGTACAGGTAGATTCGCGCTCGAACGTATGTCGGTGGCGAATCGGGGAAGGGACAGTGGCGCAGTAGTCGCAGCGTCGCGGGATCGTTGCGCAACAGTCGTTCGACGAAGGCGAGCAGCCAGCCGCTGGCGTATGACGGCGAGATCGCGGCGAACCACATCAGCCAGTCCAACCTGAGATGGTACGGGGCCCATTGCCGTGGCCATCGGCGCGGATCTCCCGGCTTACCCTTGAATTCGTACTCCCGCCATCGCGTCCGGTCGGTGATGTCCGGCTCGTCGGTGCCTTCGAAAACCACTTCCTCGCGGGTGCGGCCGATACTGCCGAACGCACCATAGGTATTGACCAGGTGCAGTGGGTTGAAGGACGCATTCATCCGCTGCTGGCGCGAGAGCAGATTGCGGGCGGGCCAGTAGCTGAGAGACACCACTACGACGGTGCACGCGATCACCAGACCCACGAACCACGGCGGTGCCGCGGACATCGACGGCGCGTTCGGCACCGGCAGGATCGCTTCGGCCGAGGACACGTCGATCACGCTGGTGGCCAAAACGATCGTCACCCAGTTCAACCAGGCGAAGTTGCCGGAAAGCACCAGCCACAGCTGCGTGACGATGATGAACGCGGCGGCCACGCTCGCCACCGGTTGCGGCGCGAAAAGTCCCCAGGGCACGACGAGTTGGGCGAAATGATTGGCCGCCACCTCCACCCGATGCAGCGGTTTGGGCAGGCGGTGGAAGAACCAGCTCAGCGGGCCGGGCATCGGTTGGGTCTCGTGGTGGTAGTACAGACAAGTCAGATCGCGCCAGCAGGAGTCACCGCGCATCTTGATCAAACCGGCGCCGAACTCCACCCGGAACAGCAGCCACCGCGCCAACCACAGCACCAGCACCGGCGGCGCGACCCGATCGTTGCCGAGGAAGATCGCCAGGAATCCGGCCTCCAGCAGCAGCGACTCCCATCCGAACGCGTACCAGGTCTGCCCGACATTCACGATCGACAGGTACAGCGCCCACAGCACCGCCCACAGCAGCATCGCCGCCCACAGCGGCACCAGCTGTAACGCACCCGCCACCACCGCGGCCGACAGCGCCGCGCCGGACCAGGCTACGACGGCGAAGAACCGGTCCGAGTAGTGGAAATGAAAGATGCTGGGAGCCCGGCGAAACGCGACCCGCCGGACGAATCGGGGCACCGGCAACATCCCCTGCGCGCCGATGAGCGCTCGGAATTGCCGGGCCGCCGCCAC
>FTJU01002286.1_pt4 | contig 28812 bp, 27 predicted proteins | sample 1658961 | NCBI WGS metagenome assembly FTJU01 (sample SAMEA3914878, study PRJEB12502) | metagenome | biome: forest; material: soil | place: USA | collected 2012-03-12 | depth 0.3 m | reverse complement strand
CCCCGACAGCCTGAACCACCACACGATCCACACCGGGATTTCCACCGGTGCGTCACCTACGAAACAGGGCAAAGGTTCCCGGACGCGGCACCAGGAACGCCGACAGTCCGCGGTCGAGGCCCACCCAGCCATCATCACCAGTCTCCCTCGGTCGGTGGTGGCAGGCTGAGTGCAGGTCGGCGGTCTCAGTGGCGATGCTGATCTGCCAGAGACCTGCCCGGAACGTGACGGTGGTGTAGAGGATTTTCGCCCGTCTCTTCGCGAGCAGGCACCGCAGCCGGCGGGTGTCTTCCCGCACCCGCAGCATCCCGATACCGGGCAGGGTGATCGAGCGTGGAATGCCGTTGTCGCCCAGGCGTATCCCGGCACGACCAGTCTTGGATAGTTTGTTGCGCAGCCGAAACGATGGGGTGGTGGCGTACTTCTTCTTGAAGCGCGGAAACCCGACCTTGGTGCCTTTGCGTGTGCCGGTGCGGGAGCCGGAGAACGCGGCCAAGCCGCGACCGCAGTCGACGGCGGCCTCTTCGAAAACCTGCTGACACACCTCGGTGCGCCACACCAGCCCGGTCACCTCGGGCTCGGTGACCCCGCCCGGGTCGACGACGAAAACCCGTCCCGCATCCACGGATGTCTTCCACGCGTTGAACGCATTGATCAGGCTGAATCCGTCAGAGACACTCGTGACCGCCCCCCGCAGGCGTCCGTCGAACAGCGCGCAGGTACATGTCCAGCCTTTATTGTAATCGACTGATAACTAACTGCCAGAAGAATATGCATCGGCTGATAACATGTCAATGGCGAGCGGCCGACGACGAAGTGGAGCATGATGACGAGTTCGACCCGAACCCGGATGACCGCATCCGAGCGCAGCGCGGAAGTACTGCGCGCTGCCGTCAGCGCCTTCGCCGAAACTGGTTATGCCGCAACGAAAACCGATGAGATCGCGCGCCGCGCCAACGTGTCGCAGCCGTATGTGATCCGCCTCTTCGGCACCAAACAACAGCTGTTCTTGGCCGCGACCCACCACGTCTGCGATCGCATCGAGGAGATCTTCCGCGCAGCCGCCGCTGAGGGCATCACGCCCGACTCCACGGCGGAGGAGAAGATGCACGCTCTCGGCGAGGGATACCACACGTTTCTCAACGAACGCGAACTACTCCAGGTCCTGTTGCACTCCTGCGCGGCCGCCTCCGATCCGGCCATCGGTCCGGACGTCCGTGCCCGCTTCGGCGATATCTACGACCTCGTCAAGGAACTCACCGGCGCATCGGTCCAAGAGGCGTGCCGGTTTCTCGGCACCGGCATGCTGCTTACCGTGATGGCCGCCATGGGTGTCGCCGGCCCCGACTCGATCGAGGTCTGCTGGGCCACCGACATGCTCGAAAGCCTGCGCGCCGAGCAGAACTGAGCCGTCGTTTCCAGACGGTGACGGCAACGCGTGCGACTGCGGGTTTTGCTCATGCTGATCGTGACCGGTGGCAAGCGTGTCGTGGTGCCGGACAATGCGCAGGACCGCTTTGTCGCGGTGTGACAGCGCAGTCGATCGTCCCCACGACCATGTCAGGAGTAGCTCGCTTGACCACATCACTGCCGGTGAATCTCAAGCACGCCAACGATATTCATCCCGCGGTCGATATACCGCTGATGCGCGCGGCGGTACATCCGGAGCGGACGCTGTGGTCGCCCGCGGAATTGCGGGAGTTGACCAGGTCGGTCACCGACGCCCTGGCGACCCCGCTGCTGGACATCGTGCGGTTCGATACGCGGCAACGGTGGTGGACCCGGCTGGCGCTGACCATGGGCGTCGAGGTGTGGCTGCTGTCGTGGGCACCGGGGCAGGGCACCGAACCGCACGATCACGGCGGCGCCGCCGGTTCGTTCACGGTATCCATCGGTGAACTCGGCGAGGAATACCGCCACCCCGGCGGACCGGTGCGCACGGCCCAGTGGCAAGCCGGCGAAACGGTCGCATTCGGACCGGATCGGGCCCATCGGCTGCGCAATGACAGCACCCGCCCGGCCGCCTCCGTCCACGCGTACTCACCGCCGCTTCGGCCGGTCCGCGAGTACCGTGCGCTCACGGATTTCGCGGGCGTATGAGCGAACAGACAACACCGCCGCCCGAGCCGGTCATGCCGGAACCGAGCGCCAGCAAGGCGCAGGCATGAGCGCCGAGGAACGGCTCGACCGGGCACGGGCCAAGCTGAATCGCGTCGACCCGAAGCAGGCGGCGGCACTACTGGCCGACGGCGCGCTGGTGATCGATATCCGCCCGCACGCCAACCGGCTCGCCGAGGGCGAGATTCCCGGTTCGGTCGTAGTAGAACGAATAGTGCTCGAATGGCGCCTCGACCCGACCGGCACCCACCGGCTGCCCGGCCTCACCGAGCACACTCCGGTAGTGCTGGTCTGCAATGAGGGCTACGCCTCCAGCCTCGCCGCCGCCGACGCACTCGAACTCGGCCTGCACCGAGCCACCGACCTCATCGGTGGCTTCCGGGCGTGGCAAGCGGCTGGACTGCCGGTAGTCCCCGGCGGCACACCGGCCGTCCCCTAGCGAAAGGTGCTGCTGCTCGGCACAATCGGTGCAGGCAAGACGATCGTCGTTCGCCAGCCGCTCGGTACCCAACCCGCCGACCGAGAAGTTCCCGTCGACCTCTGTCGCGAAGATCGCGGTCGCCGACATGGAGGCAATCGTCAACGACGAACCTCTCTTCCACGCCGCGGTGACCTTCACGCCACGCGACGTCATCGAAGGGCATCTCGAGGAGCACGTCAGCGAAGCAGCATTGGCGGCCTACGCGTTGTCCGGCAACGGATCTGTCGCCCAACGGGTCCAGGCGCTCGATGTTCGGATACTGGAACTGGGTGCCGATGCCAGTAACAGGACGAGCATCGGAATCGAATGCCTTACTGACGAGCGCGGCCCGCCTGATCGATGCGGCGGCAGCCGAGCAGGGCGTCGTGTTCGAGTAACCAGGCACCTCACTCGGCGGTCGGTGCCATCACAACTTAAGGAGAAGTAAGTGGTCGCGGCGCAGGAAACCAGTCTGCAACGGATCCTTGAGGGGAGCTCGCAGTACCTTGTCCCGCTGTATCAGCGGCCTTACGGCTGGGGTGACGAACAGTTGCACGAGCTGTGGAACGACGTCACTCAACTCGCAGACGACCGAATCGATGAGCCGCAGACGACCCACTTCATCGGGTCAGTGGTGTTGGCGCCGGCACCCGCGGGGGTTGCGGGCACGGTCACGCGCTTCCTCGTCGTCGACGGCCAGCAACGCCTGACCACCTTGACCCTGCTCCTCGCCGCGATCCGTGACTTCCTCCGCGAGGTGGACGGGTCGGCGAGCCGCGACAGCGACCGCATCCACAACCAACTGCTGACTAACCAATACAACGACGACCCGGATAGATTGAAGCTCCTGCCGACTCAGTTCGACCGACCAGCCTATCTCGCGGTGATCGATGGCACCCCCGCTGTGAACGACGGGGGCCGAGTCGGCGATGCGTACAGGTTCTTCTGTACTCGCCTTGTATCCATCACGACCGCCGAGGACACGCCCTACGGGGTCTCCCAGATCGTCGATGCCGTGGTCTCGGGATTGTCGGTTGTATCGATCAGCGCACACCCCAATGACAATGTCCACCGAATCTTCCAGTCGCTCAACAACACCGGTCTCAAGCTGACTCAGGGCGACCTGCTCCGCAACTACCTCTTCATGCGCCTACCCAACCGCAGTGACGAGGTATACCGCACACACTGGTTGCCGTTGCAGGCATCCTTGGACAACGAACGCATCGAGACCCTTTTCTGGCTCGACATGGTGCACAAACGTCCGAAGGTTAAGCAGGGGCAGACCTTCGCCGCGCAGCAAGCCCGGCTCGAGCGGCTGACCACGGAAAACCAGATCGTCGCCGAGATCGAACGTATTTCGCGTCTCGGCCAGCTGTATCGACTACTGCTCGAGCCCGATACCGAGTCGGATCCGGAAGTGCGGCTTCGGCTTTCCCGCCTCGCCGAATGGGATTCGACGTCGCCCGCACCCCTGATCCTGCATCTTCTGCTGCTCCGCGACCGCGGTGAGGCCTCGAGCAAGCAGATCGCGCGGTCTCTGCTGTACATCGAATCCCTACTGGTGCGACGCTTCCTGATCGGCCGCTCGACGCAGAGCCTGAATCGCCTGTTCGCCGACACAGTGGCACAGCTCGATACCGCGCTGCCGGTGGACACCGCTCTGCGTGTCCACTTCTCGGCTGGTCGCAAGCATTACGCGACCGATAAGCAACTGACCGAAACGATCGTGAACGAGCCGCTCTACCTGAACGGCCGCAATGCACATCGCAAGATTCTGATGACCTGGATCGAGGACTTATTCCTCTCGAGAGAAACCGTTCAACCGGAATCCCTGTCGATCGAACATGTCATGCCGCAGAGCCTTTCGGCGCAGTGGCGCGCCGAGCTGAGCGCCGAATACGGCGAGGATGAGGTCGACGTCCTGCACGAGCAGTACGTCCACACCCTCGGCAACCTCACCCTGACGGGTTACAACGAATCCCTGAGCAACCACGACTTCGCTCGCAAGCGTGAGACCCTGCGTGCCAGCAGCATCCGCATGAACCAAGACATCGCGGCGCACGAATCGTGGGGCCCGAGCCAAATTGAAAAGCGAGGCCTGGCATTGGCCGAGCGGATCATAGAATTCTGGCCGGGACCTGCCGACGAATCAGCCTTTCCCGAAAACCCCACCTGGGCTGCCATGCACCAATTGCTGTCGCTATTGCCCGCCGGCCGTTGGACAACGTATGGCGACCTCGGCAACCTGCTCGGCACCGCAGCTCACCGCGTCGGCACCCGGCTGCGATCTCACCCAGCGCCCAATGCTCACCGCGTTCTCGACGCACACGGCATGATCTCCTATGGGCCCGGCGACATCCCAGAGAATCCGCGCCAGCTGCTCGAAAGCGAAGGAGTCAGTTTCTCCGCGACTGGCAGAGCCGCCTCTGCCCAACGTCTGACCTCCGACGAGCTCGGACAACTGCAGACAGCCACCCAGAACCTTGCCCCAGATCCGGTGCATTGACGGCAAAACCGGATGCGGTCACGATTCACCGGGGGCCGGATCGTCGTCGATGAACCGCTCCAGCGCTTCCGCCGCTTCTTGGGTTTGCGGGTCTTCGATCCCGCGCACCAGCAGTAGATCCTCATACAGCTCGCTCAACGTGGTGCGTGCCTCCGCCCGATGACCGATGAGCGCGAGCAACCTCCCGAGAGCCAGCCTCAACTCGAGAGCCATTTCGCTGCCGTCGCTCTGTGTGGCGCGCACGTCATCTAGCACTGCGCGTATCCCGGACAGGGCTTCGGTGAGTTCGCCGAGCTCGATTCGGCAGTCCGCGGCGAACTTGCGACATTGGATCGTCAGCTCATCGGCAAACCCCTTCACCCGGGCGGATGTCGCAGCAAGACCATCGAATTCCGTTCTTGCCTTTCGGAATTCGCCACCAAGGAAGCGAGCGAGCGCGATGTCGAACCGTAGTTCCAGTACCCGCGGGCTATCGGTGCCGAAGGCGCCGCCCGCCGGCTCGAGGATGCTGCTGAGGACATCCGCTGCCTGCAGCGAGCGGCCCGCAGCGACCAAGTCGCGGTACTCGGCCAGCTGATGTCGCAGCCGTTGCTCGAGCACCTCATCGCTGATCGGAGCTGTGGCGGGCAGCGCGCCTTGGAACCGGGTAGTGGGCACTACTTGCTCCGGACGCAGAGGTGCGTTGGGGCGTCGAAAGATCGCGGTCGGGTCAGGCACACCCAACCGATGCCCGTCGCTCGGTCCGACAGTCGCCCCTGGTCGGGGCAACAACGGAAGCAGTCGCTCGTACACGTCCGCGGCGTCACCTGGTCGCTGTTCGGGCTCCTTGGCGAGCAGGTCCAAGACCAGCCGGTCCAACTCGACAGGTACCTCGGCACGCAGTTCGCGGGGCGGAACCGGCGTGGTGGCAGCGTGGTGGTGCAGCACGATCGGCGTTGCGCCGTCGAATACCGGGTAGCCGCATAACATTTCGTAGAGGATGCAGCCGAGCGCATACAGGTCGGTGCGTGGTGTTGCCTTGGCGCCGATAGCCTGTTCCGGCGACATATATGCCACGGAACCGAGAACCGCACCCGTCATGGTCAGCTTCGGGGCACCCGCCGTGAGCAGTGCGGCGATGCCGAAGTCGATGATCTTCACGGCGCCGCTGGGCGTGACAAGAATATTGTCGGGCTTGAGATCGCGGTGGACAACCGGCAGCGCATGCGCGTACGAGAGCGCGGTTGCGATCTGCGCGGTCACCGCGACTGCCCATTCGACCGGCAGCAAGGCGTCGGGGTCGAGATAGTGCCGCAGCGTGTTGGCGCCCTCGACAAGTTCCATCACGAGGTACACCTCGCTCAGGTCCGCGTGCAGGACCGCGTCGTATACCTGTGGCACGCCATGGTGTCGGATCTGCGCGGTGATCCGGGCTTCACGACGAAACCGTTCGGCGAACTCGGCGGCATCGGTCTGCGAGTGGATCTGGGTGAATCGGATCATCTTCACCGCGATCTCACGGTCGAGTACGGTGTCGTACCCGCGCCAGACCGATCCCATCCCACCGAACCCGATTTCTTCGATCAGGTCGTACCGCATACCGATGCGCCGAGCCGGCACTTTCTACCCCCTGCCATCCCGCGACGGCCGCACCACCGTCGCGCTACATCTCGGGCAGTCCATGCCGCCGCCCGAGCAGCCGGAACGCCGCTGTGCGCGCCTGCCGATCCAGGTCTTTCTTGAACTCGTTGTCCCGGGCGAAGTACCGCTCCCCGAGATCATTGAGGGTATCGAAGTGTTCGACCATCTTCTCGGCGAACACCTTGTCGAAGACGACGCCGAAGTCGTCGACATTCTTGTTCGCCAGGCGCGCCTGCTCCACCTGCGGTTCATCCATGGCGGCGTTGAACGGCACAGCGAGGTGTTCCTCGGAGAACTCCGTACCGAACCGTTCGTTGAACCGCTCGACCAGCGCGGATAACAGCGATTTCTCGGGCTCCTTGGCCGGCCCGGTGCCGTCACCGAACCCCCGCAATTCCTGTGAGCCTTCCGGAGCAAGTCCGAGATCGTGTTCCCCGGTCTGCTCGAGGCGGAGGTGGCTCAAGTCGACCTCGCCGATGTCGATGCCGCCATCCGCACGTCGCGGCAACCGATTCAGCAGGTGACGCCCGTACAGGTGCAGCAGCTCGAGATCAGGGTCCTGATAGGGCACGATCTGCGCGAGGAACCCGTATTTGCGGACGTAGTCGTTGAGGTCGGCGCGGAACGACTCGGCGAGCACGACATCGTCTTCCTCCTCACTGTTGAGAAAGACACTGAACCGGTCGACAGCCGGTGCCAGGTGCCGATACAGCTCGGCATGCAACTTGGCCCACTTCGCGGCCGATCCGGCCGCCTTCTGCTCGGCGACGAGATAGGCCGCGGCGAAATCCTTCATCTCCTGCGTGATCAGGATCGGCGCGGCCAGCGCCCGATCGCGGGCGACGTACAGCAGGTTCGGGTCGGTCGGCAGAGTGAACGCGTCCTCGTAGTACGGCGCGAACGATTCCTGGATCTTCTCGGCGTCGTTGACGAAGTCGAGCACCACCAGATCCTGCTGCGATTTGCCTTCGCGGGTGCGGTTGAGTCGCGAAAGCGTCTGCACCGCAGCGATACCAGTGAGCGTCTTGTTCACATACATCGTGGTGAGCAGCGGCTCGTCGAACCCGGTTTGATACTTCTCGGCGACCACCAGAATCCGGTATTCCTTCTGCCCCTTGCCTCCTGCCTGTGTCGCTCGGTCGTCGGCCCTCGTGTACCGGAACGCCTTGGGCAGTGCGGACTCGGCGAGCCCACCATTCTCCGATTGCTCGGTGACTTCCTCGCCATCGATCTCCAGGCTGCCTGAGAAAGCCACCAGCACACCCACATCCGGGTACTTGATGTCGTACTCCCGATCCTTCAGGTACTCCTTGATCGCCCGCGCCATCGCGACCGCGCTCTGCCGGGAAGCGGTCACCACCATCGACTTCGCCCGACCCCCCAGCCGCCCACGGGTGTGCGCAATGAAGTGTTCGACGATCACCTGCGCGTGCTGCTCCACCGCGTACGGATGCATGAACGCGAACCGCGCGAGCAAGCTCGAGGCCTTGGCCTCGGGCACTTCGACATCGTCGGGATTCTGGTTCACCAGGCGGTAGTAGGCCTTGTAGGTGACGTAGTTGCGCAGCGGGTCGAGGATGAACCCTTCCTCGATCGCCTGCCGCATCGAATAGGTGTGGAACGGCCGGTATTCGGCGCCGTCGGCGGTACCGAAGTTCTCCAGGGTCTTTGCCTTCGGCGTCGCGGTGAACGCGAAGTAGGAGATGTTGGAAGCCTTCGCCCGCGCCTCGGCTTTACGCCGCAGGCGTTCGTCGATGTTCACCTCGACCGCGCCCTGTTCCTCGTCGTCGGCATCGAGCCCCATGTCGCGCAGCGCGGTCCGCACCGCCGCAGCGGCGTCACCGGACTGCGAGGAGTGCGCCTCATCGATGACGACGGCGTAGCGGCCACCAGCCAGCTTGGTCTGCTCGCGCCGCAGATAGTCCAACAGCGCCGGGAAGGTGTGCAGCGTGACGGTGATGATCTTGCCGCTCTGCGAGTTCAACGCCCGCGCCAGTTGCTCGGACTTCGCGCCCACCTTGTCGTCGATCTTCACCACCAGGCCGGACACCTGCTCGAACCCGCCGACGGTGTCGCGAAGCTGAGAGTCCAGGTTGCGCCGGTCAGTGATGATGATGACCTTGTCGAAAACCGGTACACCCGGCTGCAATCCGGCCGCCCGCGCCTCCGAGTCGAGGTTCTCCAGCCGCTCGGTGTGCAGGTCGCTGAGCCGGTGCGCGAGCCAGCCAATGGTGTTCGACTTGCCGGAACCTGCCGAGGCCATCACGAGGTAGTCATGCCCGGAACCGTGGGTCGCGGCGTGCGCGGTCAGCTTCTTGACCACATCCCACTGGTGGAACCGCGGGAAGATCGTCGAGCGAGTCGCCTTTCCCCCCGGCCCCTTCTTCTCGGTGGTGTGCACGAACCGTTCCAGCAGATCCAGCCAGTTGTCCGGCTGCCACACCTGCTCCCACAGATACGAGGTCGCGTATTTGCCTTCCAGGGTTGCCGACGGATTCCCCTTGCCACCAGCATTTCCCGGCCCCTCCGAACCGGTGTTGAACGGTAGGAACACCGTTTTCGCCGCCCTCAGCTGGGTGGTGACGAACACCAGATCCGGGTCGACAGCGAAGTTGGCGATCACCCGATGCTTGAAGATCAGCTCAGTCGGATCCCGGTCCTCGCGATACTGACTCTTCGCTTCCTCGACCCCCTGTCCGGTCAGCGGATTCTTCAACTCCGCCGTCGCCACCGGAATCCCGTTGAGCAGCAACGCGAGATCCAGACGCGGTCGCGAAGCACCAGGCTTCGTGGCGTATGGCAGTTCGCGAACTACCGTGAGCCGATTGGCTTTATAAGCGTTCAGCACGTCCTCGGAGCCGACGAGGTTCGGCTTGAAGTAGGCAACCCGGATCAGAACACCCCGATCCTTAACCCCCTCCCGAAGAACCTTCATCAGCCCCTTGGCAGCCAGCTCCTGCCCCAGCCGCTTCGCGAACCCCCGCTGCGTCTCATCCTGATCCTCCCCGTAGGTAGCGACCAGCTCGTACCACTCCGTCTGTTGGGTCTGCGAGATGAAGGTCAGCAACTCCCCCATATCCAGACCGAGTTCCGCGTTGTATTCGTGCGAATTCCCCTCCCGCCAGCCGTTCTCCACCATCGCCGTGACGATGGCCTCCCCGAACACCTGCTCGCTGTACACAGACATTGTTCGCTATACCCCCTGGGTGAGATTCCGCCCGGAGGCGGTGGTGACGTCGAATTGGCCGGTCACTGCGGCGGTGATGAGAGATTGGCGGCGCTCCGAAAGGAGGACAGTTGATCTCCGCAGCGCGTTCGTTGCCGACTCCACCGCTGCTGCCTGTCGATCCAGTCGCCCGACAACGGCCGCCTGAGATTGGATTGGAGCCTTTGGAATCAAGCAGTCCTTGACCACACTGACTGGAAGATTGTTTGCCATGCCTTCCGCACCAGATATTCCATTCTTGATATGTTCACGATTTCCATATCCACGCAGCGCATATGCAAGAAACTCAGCCATGGCAACCATAAAATCTGGAGTGATGCGGTATATCTTGTCGCACAAGAGTAGCTTCGCTGGCAGATCTCTAACCACACCGATGCTGCCGATGAGATCTGGCGAACCGCTGGCCCGCGACATCAGGAGGTCACCTATCTTGAGCAGGTACTCCTCCCGCGGAGCAATTTTCGGAGGCAAGGCCTTATGCTGCAATGGATCGAAGCGTCCAGTATTTACGCAGCCAGCCTTCAAAACCGCCCATTCATCAGGGCCGGCAATACGGTCGTCACACTGAGGTGACCATCCTTGCTGAATGCTCGAAACCCAGTGCCGCAGCCTGACACTGCCATGTATGGCCGCCAAATTATCCATTTCATCAGATAAGGTAGCGATCCAACCGGCTGAAACTAAACCGATCTGTCGACTCCGCAGGGCGCCAAGCGCATCGATTCGGGAGGTTTCGGCGTCGAGGAAGTCGGCGATGCGGCGCTGCTCCTCCACCGGAGGTAAATGAATTGGGAGAACTCTCAACTCATCGTTGTCGATCTCCATCTGACTTGGGCGCACCCCCCGAGAACGTGCAGCATATTCGGTTGCGTAAATATTGGACCTCAAGAGCCAGTTTAGAAATCGCGAGTCCTCGTGATGTTTTGGGCGGAAGCAAATGTAATGACCCGAAACAATTCCCCGCAACCGTGAGACCCCTACCGACCCCTGCCATGCCTTCATTCGGTTCACGACGAACCAACCAGGGTGCACCAGCTGATAAATGGTCCGGTCTAATGCCGTCTTATTGTTGTTGCCATCCCTCCCTTCTCGCCGAACAACACCATGATCTCGGTATACACTTAGCAGGTCCTCATTTGGGTGGCCGACGTCCTTTACCCGATCGAATATCGCCCACAACGGAACCTCACGCCAATTTGGTGACCATGCCGAGTAGACTTCGCGACTCCATCCTGAGCGCACCTCGCCACTCATTTCGTCACCTCACCCAAAAGCACCTGGATCTCCGCTTCCAACGCCTTAAGCTCCGAGTCGATATCTGCCAGCGAGCGGGGCGGTGCGTAGACGTAGAAATGCCGCGTGAACGGGATCTCGTAACCGACTTTCGTCTTTGCGTGGTCTATCCAGGCGTCGGGAACATGGGGTAGGACCTCGCGAGTGAGGTATTCGTTCACGTCCTCAGACAACGGTACGTTCTCGAAGTCACGCAGGTCAGGGTCCGGTTCTGGCGCACCCTTCACCGTCTGGACCTCACCTTCCGCATCGCGTGTCCCGACTGCTTCGCGGAAGGCTTTGGTGAAGGGCGCCCCGCTCGGCCATGTTTCACCAGCACCGACTACGGCGTCGCGCATGGCAGAAACAGCGTCCGTCTTCGTCTTCCAGGCAGTGCCGACCACCGGGGTGAGGAGGACACGAAACGCGTCGGAGTCGCCATACTGCTTTCGGACCGGCGCCGAGGAGGCCAGCTGGTCCAAACCTTCGCTGGTCAGGACAAACCGCAGCTTCAGCGGTCGCTCCACGGTGATACGGCGGTACCCGAAGTCCTCGTTGTTGAAGACCTTTACCTTGCCGTGCAGCGGGTGGGTCGGATCCTTAGCAACCGTCAGCGCCTCACCGTACAGTTGGGTGATTTCCCGAATCTGTTCATCGCTGAGCTGCTTACGCTTGTCGCCCAGCGACTTCCGCATCTTCACCCAGTAGTCCCGCGCATCCAGCAGCACCACTTTGCCCTGATGATCAAGCTTCTTGCGGTTGCTGAGGATCCAGAAGTATGTGGAGATGCCGGTGTTGTAGAACAACTGATCAGGAAGCGCGACAACAGCTTCCAGCCAGTCATTCTCGATGATCCACCGGCGAATCTCGGACTCGCCGGACCCAGCAGCACCGGTGAACAGCGGGGAACCATTGAAGACGATGGCAATCCGGCTACCGCCTTCGCCAGAAGCGTTCACCGGCTTCATCTTCGAGATCATGTGCTGCAAGAACAGCAGCGACCCGTCGTTGATGCGGGGCAGTCCGGCACCGTAGCGCCCGGCGTCACCGAGGTTGGCCGCCTCCCACTCGACATCGTCCTTGATCTTCTTCCACTCCACGCCGAACGGCGGGTTGGCGAGCATGTAGTCGAACTTGGTCTTCGAGTGACCATCGTTGTCGTCGAGGGAGTTACCGAGAACGATGTTCTCGGAGTCCTCACCCTTGATCATGAGGTCGGACCGACAGATCGCCCACGACTCTGGGTTCAATTCCTGCCCGTACAGGTCCACCGTCGCCTGCGGGTTCAAGGCGGTGATGTGGGCTTCCGCGGAGCTGAGCATGCCGCCGGTGCCGCAGGCCGGGTCGAGTACGCGACGGACCACGCCGGGCACACCGAGCAGGTCGGCGTCCGGAGCGATAAGCAGGTTCACCATCAGTTCAATGACTTCGCGCGGGGTGAAGTGTTCACCGGCGGTCTCGTTGGACTGTTCGGCGAAGCGCCGGATCAGTTCCTCGAACACGTAACCCATCTGATGGTTGGACACCACCTCCGGGTGCAGGTCCAGGTCCGCGAACTTGCCGACCACCTGGTACAGCAGACCTGCCGCGTCGAGTTTGCGGATCTGCTGGGCGAATTCGTACTTCTCCAGCACCTCACGCGCGTTCTCGGAGAAGTCATTGATGTAGCTGATCAGGTTCTTGGAGGCGTAGGTCGGATCGGCGGCGATCTTCTTCAAGGTGAGGTCGCTGGTGTTGTAGAACACCGCTCCGGCCGCCATGGTCAAGAACTTGTGCACGTCGAGGTCTTTCCCCGCCAGCGACTCGGCCTTGGCGACGACCGCGTCCCGGGTAGGCGCCAACACGCACTCCAGGCGTCGTAGCACCGTGAACGGCAGGATCACCTTGCCGTAGTCGGACTGCTTGTAGTCGCCGCGCAACAGGTCCGCGACCGACCACGCGTGGTTGGCCAGCTCGCTGTGCTTGCCGGTGTTCACTCACTGCCTCCTCGAGGTTTACTGATGTCTTCGTTTATCGCGCTGCCCACGGTCGGTTCGAGCGCACCGGCGACGAGACCGGTGGTCACCACCTCGGCGATCTGCTCTACGGCCTCACCGGCCCGAGTCAATGCCGCCCGCAGTTGGTGCACGCCGCGAAACGCTTCGCCGTAGCGCTGTTGCTGGGCCAACGGCAGCAACGGTATTCGCGTTCGGTGCAGCGCGGAGTGAATCGCGGTCGTGCCGAGGGAAGCAGCATCGTCGATGCCGCCGATGAATCCGGCGACGAACCACGGGTCCAGGCGTTGTGAGTCTGTGCGCACGAGTTGGACGTTCGGGCCGAGTGCGATCCCCTCTTCTTCGGGGCCCGCGATCCGAAAAGTTTGGCCACGGGGTGCGCGCACGGTCGGCACCAGAACGTCACCGATCTCGACTTCGACCGTCGGGCTGCCGGATTCCACCTTCACCTTGCCGGACGCCGGACTACCGATGGCGATGTCGCGACCGGTGATGGCCAACCGGAGATCTTCGTCGTCGGCCGCGGTCGACTTCGGTGGTTGAGCACGCAAGATCCGTACGGCTCCGCCCGAAGCCAGATCGGAAATGGTCGCAGTCCGCCATGTCGCACCCGAGATCCGCGCGACCTGACCGACAGCTTCGGACGCGTGAGCCAGCTCCGCGACAGAAGCGCGGAGCCGTGAGAGCGCCGAATCGGCCTCGCGGGCAACGATTCCGGGGTCGATCGCCAACTTCACCCGCGGTCCGGGCGTGAGATCGACCTCCTCGTCGAGCATGTCGACAACTCTGACAACGGTCGACACGTTGGGTTCTTCGGCCTCCGCTGATCGACCCTCGACGAAGGCAGACCACACTCGCTGCACCGTGTCGGCGACCGGCGGCCAATCGACAGCATCGCCGGCACCGCTCTGCGCGGCCTCCCCCGCGGCCGATGCGGTATCGACCAGCAGCACGCTGTCCGGCACCGCTCCGTTGGGGTCAGGCTTCTCCAGAATCCAGATCTGCAGATTCAGTCGCGTCCAAAGGAGCTGAGGCAGTCTTGGTGGCAGGTTGATGACGGCGCGAAGCGCTCCCGCCCGCAGCAACGAACTACGAATTCGCCTGCCGGAGGCCCTCGACGCGACGGATGCGGGAACAAGGAGAACAGCAAGTCCACCAGGACGAAGGTGTGCGAGAGCGTGTTGGACCCATGCAAGGTCCGAATCCATTCGCCCTGGCGTGCCATACCCCCAACGCGGGTCGTCGATATGCACCCGATCGGCGGCCCAGTCCCGAAGGCTGAGCGGACTGCTGATTACCGCGTCCACTTCCAGGCCGGGGAACGCATCGTCGTGCAAACTGTCGCCCGTGGCGATGTTCGCGTCGACCTCGGTTTCGGCCTGCACCAACAGACGAGCAAGCGCTGCTTGGGTTTCCGAAATGTCCTGTCCGTAAAGCTCTGCGGCACCGCGCTTTGCCGCCGCGACGAGCAGCGAACCACCACCACAAGCAGGATCCAGCACCCGTACCAGCCCAGCCCCGAGCGGCTGCAGCAGTTCCGCCATCAGTACGGCGACCAGCTCCGGAGTCCGGTAGAGGCCGACGTTCTGTTCACCACCGTGCGCATGGTCGGCCAGCGCCTGAAGTGCCGCACGCGGCCCCTCGACTTCGGCAGCATGCGCCAATGTTTTCAGGACGCCGGACACCGCATCGGTTGTCGCGGAGTCCGATGACACCCAACCAGATTCGGACGGTTTCAGCCCGGCAAGCAGAACCTGCGCGTCGTCGCTGGATAACGACGAACGCAACAGTGTCTGCAAGGACAAGATCGGCGCATCGGTGGCATCCTGGCCGCGGTCGGCCAACCATGTCTGCACCGCGTTCCAGTCGAACACGGGCCGGAACTCGGTGCCGCCCACCGGCTTCGGGAAGTCCTCGTGACGCTTACGCCAGTTACTCACGGTCGCACGGGTCACGCCAACCAGCTTGGAGATTTCCGTGGCGGTCACGGGTGGAACCAGGTTCGACATGTCACCCCTCTCGTGTACATCACGATCCTGGCGCATGCTCGTGTGAAAATCAATGCCATCTTGACTCATTGACAACATTCACACTAAGCCCGATGATGTGTACATCGCAGAACGGCGCTCGTCGCGCCGACTCCATCTGGCTCCACCCGAATCACCTACACGAAAAGGGTTCACCGCCATGACCGATCCGCTTCCGGACAGCACACGCCTCGCACCATGGATTGCCGAACAGATCGACGGATCGGACCTCCCCGACGAAGTGGGACTACTGATACTGGCGGCCTTCGAAGGCGATCAAGCGCTCGACGACTACCTCGGAGGGGGTACGCCGACCCAGCACGCCGAGGAACCATCTGCCGCCAGAACACCATCAGATGCTCGCGGCACATTCCTGACTTCGGTGCAGGTTGAGGGTTTTCGGGGGATTGGACCTGCCACCACCTTGAATCTGCGGCCTGAACCGGGGCTGACGATTGTGGCGGGACGCAACGGATCGGGAAAGTCCAGCATCTCCGAGGCGCTGGAGCTCACGCTCACCGACAGCGCCTTTCGCTGGACCGGCAAGAAATCGACACAGTGGCGTGACCAGTGGCGCAATCTGCACCAGCCCACCGCACGCATTGCGGTGAGCTTGGTGGAGGAGGACAACGAGCCGGTCGTGGTGACCCTCGACTGGCCCGACGACGAGACCGACGTGAACCGGCACACCACCCGCACCCAACGCCGCGGCGGCAAGCAGCAGATCGGTCGCGGCGATCTCGGGTGGGATGAACCGCTGCAGCGATTCCGCCCGATCCTGTCCTATGACGAGCTCGGCGCCATGCTCAACGGCACCCCGAGCGACCTGCACGACGCGATCTCGCGAGTCCTGGGAGTCGAACAGCTGACAGACGCGATCAATCGAATCTCGGTGCGGCACAAGGACCACAAGGCCCCCGGTGACGACCTCACGAAACGGCGTAGAGCGCTTGCAGACGCGGTCGCAGAGCTTGACGACGAGCGGGCCGCCGCAGTGGCGCCGCTGCTGAGGAAGACGATGCCTGACCTGCTGCGGCTGCACACATTGCTGCACGAGACCGAAGCCGGTGCGAGCGGACCGGTTCCGGAACTGCGTGCGCTCGCAAACCTGACGGGCCCGGTCACGCCAGACAGCGCAGTTGGTATTGCGAAGCGGTTGCGCGAGAGCGATGCCGAGTTGGCCGAGCTCAATGACCTGGCCAGTGACCGCAAGCTGTCCACTCTACGGTTGCTCGAACAGGCTCTGCAGGTACACGAAGAGCACGGCGACATGGCGTGCCCTGTGTGTCACGACGGCACACTTGACGCGACTTGGGCTCGTGAAAGCCGTGCTGCGGTGAGCGCCGACCGTCAACACCTGGCTGCCCTGAACGAAGCCCGGAAACTAATGGAATTGGCTCACGCCGAGGCTGTTCGTGCGCTGCAGCCGGCGCCCGCCATCCTCGACCGCTCCCCTGTTCAGGAGCTCGAGGAGACGGTGGCTGCCGCCCGCAGCGCGTGGCAACAGTGGGCCGCGATCACACGCGGCCCTGTCGCACCGACGATGACACAGCTCGCCGACCATCTGGAAACCAACGCCGCTGCACTCAGCGACGCGGTCGACGCTGTTAACAAGGTCGCGGCGGCATGTCTCGCGGAGCGCGAGGACCGATGGCAACCGGTGAACGCTGAGCTCCACGCCTGGTGCGCCGCTTGGCAGGCATGGCTCGCGGACAAACCCGTGGTCGATCAGCTCAATGAGGCCAAGAAGTGGCTTCAGGACAACGATCGCCGACTGCGCAATGAACGCCTCGCACCGATACGTGTCGGCGTCCAGCACGCGTGGGCGATGCTGCGGCAGGAAAGCAACGTCGAGATCGGTGACCTCTGTCTGGAAGGGGCCGCGACCCGACGCAAGCTGCGCATCGACTCACTGGTCGATGGCGTGGCCGCGGATGGACTCACCGTGCTGAGCCAGGGCGAGCTCCACGCACTGGCACTCGCGCTGTTCCTGCCTCGCGCCACTATGGCCGAATCACCCTTCCGATTCCTGATTCTCGACGACCCCGTGCAAGCTATGGATCCGGCCAAGGTGGACGGACTCGTGACATTGCTGAGCGAACTCGCCCAGACCCGGCAAGTCGTGGTCCTCTCCCACGATGACCGCCTGCCGGCCGCAGTGCGGCGGGGGGACTTCGCGGCCACGATCGTGGAGGTCAACCGCGGCAAGGACTCTCAAGTGTCAATCACCACGCTCACGGATCCCGCTCGACGGTATATCGACGACGCGTTCGCGCTGGTGCGCGAATATGAGGTTGGCGGTCTTCCTGATGAGGCTATGCGCCGGACGCTGCCCGGCATGCTGCGGTTCGCCGTGGAAGCAGCCGCTCGGCACACCTACTTCACCCGCAACATCAGGGCTGGACGGTCGCTAGAAACACTCGAGAGCGAGTGGGAAACAGCGGCTACCACGCGAGCCAAGGTGATCCTCGGTGTGTTCGGAGCACCACAGCAGGACAACCGTGTACTCGAACAGTGGGCACGTGCGGAGTATCAGAAGTCCGCACTGCGTACCACGGGGCCGAAGATGCACCACGGGCTCGCCTCGAGCGCCAACCCGCACCAGGCTGCCCAAGATGTTGAGAAATTGGTCGGCGACATCGAGAAGGCGGGACAGTGAGCAGCCTGCTGACCATGGCGGCGGCGCAGGTCGCCCGGCAATCCCCGCACAGCAATAGGATCGCGGCCTGGCTGACCCGGACCGCGTTGGAGCAGATCATCGATGAACTCCTGCGCGCAAAAGGAATCGAAGCACGCGGAGCCAGCAGCCGGGCCCGCCTGGCCTGCCTCGAGGTCGCCTACCGCGATGAGCGTGACGTGCCGTTCCGATCTCAGTATGCGTGGACGCGGTTGTCCGAGGCGTGCCACCAGCACGCGTACGAGCTGTCCCCCACATATCAGGAAGTGCAGCACTTGCTCGAGATCGTGCGCAGTCTGCAGGCGAGCCGGCCACCAGGAACTACCCTATCCGTTGATGCGGTACTTCCAAGTAGAAGGGTAGTCCGCTGATTCCAATTATTCTGCGTCCCGGCCACTTTCGGTTTCCAACGTCAATCGAAGGTCGTCGCTGGTGCGTACCCCGCACTGCTCGACGAGGATTACGCATCTGCCGCTGCTGCGGACGCAGCGCGGAATCGGACACAGCAGCGAACTACCTTGATCTTCCGAGCCTTCGGCTGGTGACCGATACCATCACCCACGTGAACAACGGGCACAACAATCTCGGCAAAACGGTCAAGATGTTCCTCGCCGACGGAACGCCGGGCGGCCTGCAGACGGCGGAGATTATGAACTGGACGGGCCATATTGTCGCGGCGCCCCGCTCGGATCTTGCTGCGCTACTGTCCCGCCGCGATGTCGGCAGAACGGGTGTCTATGTCCTGATCGGTGAGGATCCGAAAACCGGCGGAATCCTTGCCTATATCGGCGAAGGGGACGAGGTCGGCGTCCGCATCCGGCGACATGCCGAGCCAGAGTACAAGAACGGCAAGGACTTCTGGGATCGAGCGATCGTTATCACAAGTAAAGATGCGAACATCACCAAGGCACATGCGAGGTACCTGGAAGCGAGGCTCATTCAGCTCGCCCAGCTGGCTGGCCGCGCCAATCTCGTCAACGGCTCCGCGCCGCCACTGCCGGCCTTACCGGAAGCAGACATCTCCGATATGAGAGCTTCATCGCAGAGGCTCGCATCGTGCTCCCCGTACTCAATGTCAACATCTTTCGATCGGTGTTCGTGACGCCGACCCCTGCGGCTAGTCCCAAAGATTTGATCGCCGAAACACTTTCGCCCCTGTTCGAGATGGCTGTCCGCAAGCACGGGATCACCGCGACGGCGCAGGAGGTCGACGGCGAATTCGTCGTCCGCGCCGGATCGCTAGCGCGCTCATCGTGGTCAGGTCGGGCCAGCAACTATCAACGGTTGCATCAAAACCTTGTCGATGAGGGCATTCTCGAGGCAACCGGTTCCGGTGAGTTGGCTGCCTTCACCCGTGACTACCCGTTCCTCGCCCTCCGCTGCCGCTGCCATCGTCGCGGGTCGCAATACGAACGGACGGGAATCTTGGAGGATCTTAGAGACCGGTGCGGCATTCGGTGACTGGCAGAGCAGAGAGACTTGATTCCTCGAGATCGAGCGCAGTGCACACCGGGAGATCGACTGGGCGTCATCGGCGTCGCCGCCGTAGTACGGCAGAAATCTAGGATTAGGGGCTGCTGCGCGATCGGGTGAAGTTGTCAGCCGATCGCGCAGCAGTCCCGACAATCACAAGCCCAGCGTTACTGCGTTGTACGAGAAGGCATTCCACCGGCTCAAAGATCAAGCTATCCACGGACAGGATGCGCTGGCCATGATCGCTGCGGCTAAGGCTGAGCAGCGCTGTCATTGAACGCCATCCGCGTGCCGTGGAGCACTCATCACGAGCGAACTTTACTTGAAACCGAAGCAGCGGCGAATCGCCTGCCCGGGGGGCGCGAGCCGACGCCCCAGCTACAGCGTCAGTCTCTGGTCGCTGTACTCTCGGGGCCGAGGAGCTCCTGAATGAATTTCATCGCGGTAGCAGACTCTGGGGTGTCGGTGTAGGACCGCGCGATAGATTCTGTCTGCTGGTGCGCATCCGATTGGGCCCGCTGAATTGTTTCGAGCAGCACTCGGGCGAGCTGTGCGTCGCCGAGCCGCAACGCCTGCGAAGTGAGTCTTAAGTCAGTGATGTTACCTTGCGAGTCTGCGGTCACGCCCAACTCGCCACCACGGGAACTGGCACGAACGGCGATCTGGCCCAAACGTTGCTGTAAAGCCTGGTTCTTGCGCTTCCACTCCGCGACGAGCCGACGCTGGTCCTCGTTCCATTGGTCTAAATAGTCCATGACAGCACCTCATGCTTTCATCAGAAATAGTCACCACACGCGCGGCCAACCACGATCACTCTCGGTAGTAGCCCACCTGGTAGTCGCATGATTCATCGACAACGAAGTCGGGAGGCAGGTATTTGGCGAGTTCTGGCAGCTTTGATTGCGGCACGTCGTACCCTCCAGCCTCTGGAGGATAATTAATACCGTCGATCTCGCAGCTATCGTCGAAGTGAAGGATGTTTTGCAAAGTCGCTGTGTCGAGGCCCTGTAAAGGATGATCTCGGACCAAGAATTCAGTCTTCTTATCGAACGCCTCTAAATACCACATAGCAGCTACTTTCCCTCTGGCTTGCGCGTGGAGTCGCCTGGCTTGTTTTGAGTGCCGGTCTCAGCGTCGTATTCGCCGAGATGTTTACCTTTCTTGCTGTACTTCTCTACCGCGCCGTGTTGATAGTCCCACTCGTAAATGTTGCCTTCATCGTCCACCCAGCGCTTCCTTCTGCCGGGCCGGATGGCGCGTGTTTGGGTAGGTCGGCGGCTGGGCGTGCGCGGCGAAGGGAGGTGAGCTGGTCGGTGGCCAGTGGGCATGGCTAGGTCCCGACAATTCGGCCGTCGGTCGTCGCGTGCATGAGGTGGCCGTCCAGGCGGAGCGTGACTTTCTGTCCGACCAGGTCGCCGCTGACGGAGAAGTTCCGGTTGGCCACGTTGATCCATCCGTCGCGTTGCACGATCCGGTCGACTTCAACAGCTCGGCTCGACGGCAGCACGAAGCGTCCTTTGACCTGTGGGAGTGCTGGTGCCGCGGGTTGCGGTCCGCCGGGCTGAGCTCCTCGCATCAGCATCTGCTGCAGCTGTTTCGGAGTCAGCCGGGACGGCACGGTTTTGACGTGGTGCCCGTCAGCAAGGACGTGGACACTGCGCTCGTCGACCCAGACCGTGACGTCGCGTCCTGCCCAGACCGGGCCCAGGAACACCTGCTGTCCGCCCGGAACGACCGCGAAGACTCCGGCCGGCGGAACGCGCTGAACATAGCTGACCGACCCTGCTCCGTCTCCGAATCCGGTGTTCTGCAAGGGTTGCGGCATTCGGATCGCCTTCGCGGTCTCGTGCGGTGACAATGGCGCGTGTGGGCCGGAATACGCTGGCGGGCGTAGCCATATCCAGCGCCTGGTGAGGTCGGGAGTGATTGAATGCGTGGACCCAGCCGTCGACGGCGGACTGCGCGGCTGCCAGCGACTCGAACGGCGCCACCTGGTCCAGGAACTCCTCGCGCAGCGAGCGAGTAGGCTCGGCCGAACGGCGAGGTGCCAGTGATGTTCTGGTCCTTTTCCGTTCGGCCTGCCCCCGAACCGGGCATGCCCGTTTCCGAGCACCGCGGCTCTCCAGTGACTACTGCGTGTTTGTTTCCCGGTGGGCGTGTATCTGGTCGTGGCAGGCGCGGCAGACCACCAGGGTCTTGCGCCGTTTGTTGGCCATGGCCCTCGACCAGGGCGGCGGTGTTCCGGTCGTCGCGAGGTCGGCAAGCCTGCGGATGTGATGGACTTCGATGTCGTCCGCCTGCTTGCAGAGCTCGCATTTCCCTTTGAGTAGCCGTTGGATCAGCTTCTTGCCGGGATAGAGCGGCCGGTGGGGTTGGCAGTCGGTGATGACCGCGGTCTTGTTCCGCCGCAACGGGATTCCGCCGAACCGTGCTACCAGTGGGTTCCTGCCGCCGCGAACGATGCTGGCTTCGAAACACACCCGCTGCCCGTACGGTGTCTCGGTCTTGGCCTTGTAGCGGGCCGCCGTCTTCGACACCGACGAGCGATGCTTGCGCGCAAGGGTTTTGAGCATGGAGGTCTCCATGACCCAGCGCAGCCGGTGTAGCCGTTGAACGTCGTAGGCGAGCAGGTAGTACTGGACGATGCCCCGATACTCGGCCCCGAATTTGCCGACGATGGTGTAGTCGTCTTCGTTGACAATCCGGTTCCGGCACGCGGGTTTTCCGCGCGACAAGTAGAGGGCGGCTTTGGATTTGATCACGTCCGCGGGGACGTGCAGGACCACGGTCCCGTTCACCGAGCGGCGGTTGCGCCGATCGGAGGCATCCGGGCGTCGGGTCCTGCGGTCGCTGCCCGCGATCCTGATCTCATAGCCGAGGAACCTCGCCCGCTCGCTGCGAGCGTGGGTGATCAGCGTCTTCTCCGGCGACAGTTCCAGTTTGAGATCATCACGCAGGAACGCCGCCAGCCGGTCTCTGATCTGTTCGGCTTCAACCTTCGGTCCGGCGAACCCGAGCAAGGTGTCGTCGGCATAACGGCAATACCGCAGCCTGCGATAGCCGGGATCGTTCGGATCCTGACTGGGCAGGGCATGCAGCTGCCGATAGAGTGCGCGGACCTCGGCGCGGTCACCGTGCCGTTTGGCAGTCGCAATTGCCGACTCGATCTTGCGGTAGGCCGGGTTGCGGGCTCGCAACCGGCCCCGGGTGTATTCCGGGATGAGCACTGTCTCGACGAATTCGTCCAGTTTGTGCAGGTAGATGTTCGATAGGACTGGTGAAGCGATCCCGCCTTGCGGAACTCCGCTAAGCGTTTCTCCCCATTTCCAGTCCTCCAGGTATCCGGCTGTCAGCATGTTGCGCAGCAGCCGCAGGAACCGGTTGTCGCGGATGTGCTCCGCCAGGATTCCGACCAACACGTCCTGGTCGAAAGAGCCGTAGCAGTCGGCGATGTCGCCCTCGATGAACCATGTCGTCCCAGTCCAGGTGTTGCTCACCTCGCGCAGCGCGGTGTGGCATCCCCGGCCGGGGCGGAACCCGTGGGAGCGGTCGGAGAATCGCGGCTCGTAGTACGCCTCCAACAGCAGGCGCACTACCTCGCCGACCAATTTATCCGACCACGTGGGCATCCCGAGTGGACGGGTTTTGCCGTTCTTCTTCGGGATATGGATTCGCCGGACCGGTCGGAACCGGTAGCGCTCGTGGCGCATGGCCTCGATGACCCGGTCGATCTTGCCCAGCGACATGCCATCGGCGGTTTCCCGTGTGACCCCGGCCGTCATCGCGCCCTTGTTGGCGTAGATGCGGCCGTAAGCCAGCAGATACAACTGCGGGTTGAACATCTGCCGATACAGTTGCTCGAGCGGCAGGCCGCGCCTGCCGCGTTCACGCAGGACATCCAGCACCGTTTCGGCGCTCTGCATTACGCATACCTCTCGATAGTCGTGAATGTCCTTGTCACCTGGTCTGCTTCGCCCTGTGAACGGCTTTCCCGCTCTCCCTGGCCGGGCGTGACTCCGGCGACTACTACCAGACCTCCGTCGCCCTGAGACTCGCGTCCGGTAGGCGATCCCACGTTCGTCATGGTCATACGTATCTAGCGCGACGTAGGCGCCCCACTCATCTCCTTTGAATGCCCTCGCTGGGCATCGCTCCTTGCCCCGAAGGTTGCGACCAGGCTGTTTCAACTGACCATCGCAGGGCCGGCACCGGTTTCGGATGTCTTTCCGGTGGAGGTGAACTTTCCTCTTCTGGAGATTAGGGTTCAGGCAATCCAGCTTTCGCCTTATCGCGCGGGTCTTCCCGTCGCACCGTCCCTGACATCTGGACCCGGTCGCCGGTTATCTGGCATGCTCTTGTCCCCGTTCACCTTTCGGCTCCGGGTAAGCCATCAGACCCAGGAACCTCCCTTCGAGTCCCTCCCGACTGAGCCGGGAATACAACCATGCGCCTCGTGGCGCACTGGAACCTTTCGATCTTGCCGGTGGTCGTAGGCGAGCGCACCTTCGTCAGCCGCTGCGTGATCCCGTTCTCGCGGCAGACACGCTCGAACATGACCTCTGCAGGGCGGGGCTTGGTGAACCGGCCGGTGAACTGTTTCCCGTTGTCGGTCAACACCTCTGAGGGCACCCCGTAACGAGCCATCGCCTCGAGGAACGCCTCGCAGACAGCGCGGCCGGTGGGCTGCACCAGCACAGCACAGATGACCACGTAACGCGAATGATCGTCGAGACCGGTCAGCAACTTGCATTCACGCCCGTCGGCCAGAAACACGCCGCCGACCAGGTCCATCTGCCACAACGCCATCGGCGCTTCCCGTTGCCACCGCTTGTATTTGCGTTTGTGCTGCTGGTCCTGCACGTTGACCAGCCCGTTACGGGTCAGCACGCGGTGCACCGTCGCCCGCGACGGTCCGCGCTCCAGCTCCGTCCGCCGTCCCAACTCGAAGGCGATCCGCTGGGCTCCCCACCGCGGATGGGATCGACGCAACTCGCAAACCAACGCCTCGAGCTCCGGATCCAGCCTGGTCGGCGACGTGTGCGGCCGACGGGATACCTCCCGCAGCCCATCGAGCCCACCAGCCTCGTACCGACGTTTCCACACATACACCGATTGCCGCGAGACACCGTATCGAGACGCCACCTCCGACACCGGCGAACCATCGGGAACTTCCAGTACGGCTCGATACCGATGCTCGACCAGCCATTCCCGGTTGTCCGGCATGCAACCCTCTTCAAAACTGTTGAGCAAAAACAATATTGAAGAAGATCACGTCCAATCAGATCCTGTCAATGATCTCTTGAGGACGATCTGTCAACTATCTCCTGAGGCCATACACGTCAGCGGAAAGGTCTGTGACCAGGGTGTTCAGCGTGGTCACATCACGTTGGTGCGCTCCGCAGAGCGTGTTGTGAAAGCCGTCCAATGCCGAAGTCAGCGTGGCCAGTAGTCCCGTTGTCCCGAGGGAAGTACCAGCCCCGACAGCTGGGTCGAGGTGTTCGAGGAAAAGTTCGTCACCAAGTCCTGGAGATCCAAGGCGAATCCGGCAATACTGGGCAGATCGACGCTGAACTCAGCCACGCCGACCCCGAATCGCATTGCTGCACTGCATAATTAGGAATTCCCTCCCGTGCTGTTACAGGCAAAATCTTACTGCCACCGGGGTGCGGTGCGCCACGACGGCAAGCTGCTGTATGGGCGGAACCGCAGGACGAAAAGGGCTGTCGGACAATCGATCAGGGGTTCGGCGTCGTCAATGCCTCGGCGAGCGATATACCTGTGCGTTCGGCGAGCAGACGCCGCTCACGAACCTCACGAGAGGTACGGGGCCGGTAACCGGGACCCGTGCCGCAGCAGCCGCCGTAGAAGTTCAACCCGGATTCGAGGACCGTTGTGAGCACTCGCCAACCTGCTTTGTCGACCTTCCTTGGCACCTCGAGATCCGGTCCGGCGTCGATGAATTCGCCTTGACATTGCGGGCACTGTTGTGGGCCGTGTCCGATCGTGTGCTTGTGAGAAACTCGGCAGCGCAGGCACACGAGATGCGTACGACTCGGGTAGATGCACAGCGAGCAGCATACGTTCGCGGCATGTTCGGGTCGAGGCATTTCAGCTCGACACAACCGTGCCCGTGGTGAGAACCGGTGTCAGCGTGGAGGTTCGGCTGCAGCAATGGCGGAAAGGTTCACGACATCAGTCCCCACTGAACCAAAGATACCCGTTTCTTCGGATAGCGGTTTCGGCAGCATCGCGCAATACGGCGAGCATCTCTGCTTCTTTGTCGTTGTTCGGCGACAGATTTGCTAGTTCGTCCAAGAGCATGGTCAGCTGGGTTGTGTTGAACATTGTGTCCGCGTGCGCGTGAAGACCCCGAAGTATTGAGCCTACCGGAGTATTCCCTCGATACTTGACAAGCGTATCTTCCGCGTCCCCATATGCCAGGTCGATCTGTTCGTGGATTTGATTTTGAATAATTATATCGATTCCCAATTCAACTCCTAGCATCTACGGGATTGGATACATGGTAATAATGCCTCCGAACCGGTCGGTAATGATCTTGTATCGACTGGTGGCGTGACCACCCAACTGCTCTGATACGCTGCCGATGACTTTACCGGCGTCAACCTCGCGTTCAAAATTGCCGTCGTCGTTCGGTCCTCGTGCCGGTGAGTTTTCGGCTGCCTCGGCCAGCTCGTCGAGCGCCTCGCCGGTAATCGTGTCAGGCCAGGTGCCCTTTGAAGGATTATAGTTGGGCGCGCCTTTGACATGCTTCCCAAGGATGTACTTTTCAACTTCATCAGTCATACCCGGAGCCGGGTTGCCCGGAGCCAACGGCAAGTTCTCGAATTTGTCTTCGTCATCGATGTAAACCTTCATCGCGATGATGGCACCGAGTTTGAGCGCGATATCGGTGAGGCTGGGGACCTTGTCGAACGCAGTGACGGTGAAGGCTGCGGCACCCGCTACCGCGGATGCCGTGCCGATTATTTTGATGAGTTTGCTTGCGTCGTAGGTGCTTTTGAGCACTCTGGCGGTGTTGCCGGCGATCGCTACGACGCCGACGCCGGCGGCGACGTCGCTGAGGGCAGCGGTGATCCAGGAGGCGGCGACGCCGATGACGACAGTGGTTCCGGCTGCTATCAGGGCGTTGGTGACCGCGTCGCGGAATTTGTCGCGGGTTTCGGAGGTGGCGGTGCTGTATTCCGCGACGGGTGTGGCGAGGTTGAGGGATGCGGAGGCAAGTTGGGTGGCGCCGCCGTTGAGGGTGGTGAGGTGGCCGAGGAGGGGTTCGAGGCCTTTCTTGTCCTGGATGTCGTTGAATAAATTGGTGATCTCGGTTATCCGGGATGCGGCATCGGTGATGGTTTTGTGTTCGGCGAACGTTTTCCAGGTCGATGCGGCCCTGGCGAGCTTGTCTTTGTTGCCGTTGGGCAGCTTGCTGCCGAACTCGTGCTGGATCTTGCCGACCAGGGCGTCGTAGAAGCCGGGGATACTGCCCTGACCCTCGGTGACACCGTCGCCGTTGTTGCCGACCGAAGTCGGGATGGTGACCTTGTACTCCGACATCGCCGTCACGGTGGGCCGGTCGGGCATCGGGTTGGAGTTATTGGACAGTGCCCAGTTGTATCCGGCGGCGTAGAGCATGGTGCCGAAGTTGGTGAGCGCGTCGGCTAGGTTCGTGCAGGTCTGCATCGTTTCCTGAGCGAGGCGGTCGTAGGTTTTGCCCCATTGTTCGCAGCCCGCGGTGTCACCGGCCATGCCTGCGCATTCACCTTTGACCACATCGTGGACCGGTTTGTCGGCGGCACGCAGGTCAGTGGCCAGGGCGTGGCATTTCTTGCCGGCGTCGTAGTAGGTCTGCCAGTCGATAACCAGTACACCCATGTGTCTTATCCCTGGGAGAACATTTTGTAATTGGTGTCGTGGGCGGTGGTGTAGCGCGCGTGGGCCACCTTGGCGGCGTCGCTGACATCCTTCACACCTTCGACGAATTCGCGTGCTCCAGTGACCCATTGAGCGTGGGCATCGGCATACGCCTGGGCGGCAACGCCTTCCCACCCACTGCCGACCAGAGTGGCGACCCGGTCATCGATCTCATCGAGATGCTCGCCGATGAACCCGGCCAGACCCGACAGGCGGACCACGATCTCATCGAGATGGTCGAGATCGACCGAGAATTGAGAGCTCATGGCAGATCCAAACTCGAAGTGTTCAATGGGGCGGCGCTGCTCTCATCACGCGCCTGATAGGTGTCTGCAGTGACGCCGAGCTTTTCGGCCATCCCAGTCAGGGCGGTCATGATCTTGGTGCCGCCATCGCGGACGTCGGTCCAGCCCTCGGAGAATTCGTTGGCCGCGTCCCCGGTCCAGCTGCCATCGGTCAGCGAAGCGACGTCCTTCGCAGCGGAATCCAACGCCGTGCGCAGTGCCTCGGCCAACTCGTAGACGTACTTGCCGACCTCGCGCACCTTCTCGGGCACCACCGCGAGGTTCTGGCCATAGGCTGATGTCCCCCCATCACTCATGACGCGAATCCTAACCGATGCCCATTGGGGTGGTGATAGAGCGAGGTAGGAGACCTTGGGGCGCCGGATCTGTAGGTCAGCGTGTCGCCTTCGACAGCTGTCTTGTTGGAGTCGTCCGCTTCGAGTTCCGCAGTGTGGCTGTGGATCTCGACATTCAGTCGGCCGAATGCCGTCATGTACAGACCGATCTCTCCCGTGCGGGCTGCGAACTCCTGTGCCGCTCGTACATGGTCGGCTGCTGCGGGGCAGTTCAGCGTCCGGATGCCCTTGATCGCGCTGGACAGCGCGACCCTGGATGATTCGAATCACTCATTTCGAGGCACCGACGGCCGGGGGCGAAATCACGCCCAGTTGGGTCGGGGTACCGATCTGACTGGCATCCACATTCGCTGTCAGCTCGTTGTAGCGAGCGGCGAATTCTTGATCCTGCTCGATGTATTTCTGGGCGATTGTGCGGTGTAGGTTTTGGATATTCTCGACGATCTGATAATGCTGCTCGAGGATGTCGAAGACGTTATTGTCCGAGTCCATAGCCGGATTAACAATCTTGGCCTTACCACGGAAACGAGCCACCAGCGTGGCGGCCGAGGTCATGCCGTCCGTCGTCTCGCCGAGACCCCAGTACTTTCGGTCCGAGATTGATTCCGCGATCCGTTGAAGGTTCCGGATCTCGTCCATGAAAGCCTGGCAGTCACGTTCGATGTAGACGAACTCGTCGGCGTTAACCCGCACTTCATTGCTGAAACTGACAGTCAGCTTGCCGTCCTGAGCGTCCTTGATCGCGCTGGCCAGCGGACCCGCAGACTGTGACGTCGTATCGCTACTCATCGTTGATCTTCCTCCCCTGCGCTCTTCGGTTTTGAACCAACCGAAGGTACGCACAAGTCTAGAGGGTGGCAGGTATCGCTGGAACGA